>CBJMI02800__coassemble_546_pt1 | contig 30336 bp, 33 predicted proteins | sample CBJMI02800__metabat2_low_PE_005 | metagenome-assembled genome bin CBJMI02800 | reverse complement strand
ATGCTTAAGGAATGATCATGCAAAAATATTTAGAAAAAGCCAATGTCTTAATCGAAGCTTTGCCTTATATACGCAAATTTAATTCTAAGATTATACTTATAAAATACGGCGGATCAGCTATGGAAAATGAAGAGCTAAAGCATTGCGTGATGCAAGATATAGCTCTTTTAAAACTTGTGGGTTTAAAGCCTATCATCGTACATGGTGGGGGAAAAGATATTTCTGCTATGTGTGAAAAATTAGGCGTAAAGAGTGAGTTTAAAAACGGTCTTAGGGTTAGTGATAAAGCCACTACTGAAGTAGCCAGTATGGTTTTAAATCATATCAATAAAAATTTAGTCCATAGTTTGCAAAATTTAGGAGTTAAAGCCATAGGGCTTTGTGGTAAAGATGGCGCGCTTTTAGAATGTGTGAAAAAAGATGAAAATTTAGCTTTTGTTGGCACGATACAAAAGGTAAATTCGAAAATTTTAGAAGAGCTTTTGGAAAAAGATTTTTTACCTATCATTGCTCCTATTGGCATGGATGAGAATTTTAATACTTATAATATCAACGCTGATGACGCAGCTTGTGCGATCGCTAAGGCTTTAAGGGCTGAAAAACTTGCTTTTTTAACTGATACTGCAGGGCTTTATGAGGATTTTAATGATAAAAATTCTTTAATTTCTAAAATCAGCCTTGAACAGGCTAAAATTTTAGCTCCTAAAATAGAAGGTGGTATGCATGTAAAATTAAAATCTTGCATTGATGCTTGTGAAAATGGAGTCAAAAAGGTACATATTTTAGATGGGCGTGTGAAACATTCTTTGTTGCTTGAGTTTTTTACCGATGAAGGTATAGGCACTTTGGTGGGTTAAAGGATGAAAATGGATTATAAAGAACAAAGTCATATTGTCCCTACTTATAAGCGTTTTGATATAGTTTTAGAAAAAGGGCAGGGGGTTTATCTTTTTGATGATAAGGCTAAAAAATATCTTGATTTTTCAAGTGGTATAGGTGTTTGTGCTTTAGGATATAATCATGCTAAATTTAATGCTAAAATCAAAGCTCAAATGGATAAACTTTTACATACTAGCAATTTATATTATAATGAAAACATAGCCGCTGCAGCTAAAAATTTAGCCAAAGCTAGTGCTTTAGAGCGTGTTTTTTTTACAAATTCTGGTACAGAAAGTATAGAAGGAGCGATGAAAACAGCTAGAAAATACGCCTTTAACAAAGGCATTAAGGGTGGACAATTTATCGCTTTTAAGCATTCTTTTCATGGGCGTACTTTAGGGGCTTTATCGCTTACTGCTAATGAAAAATATCAAAAGCCTTTTAAGCCTTTAATTTCAGGGGTTAAATTTGCAAAATATAATGATATTTCAAGCGTTGAAAAACTAGTAAATGAAAAAACTTGTGCCATTATCTTAGAAAGTGTGCAAGGAGAAGGTGGGATAAATCCTGCAAATAAAGATTTTTACAAAGCCTTAAGAAAGCTTTGCGATGAAAAAGATATATTATTAATCGCTGATGAAATTCAATGTGGTATGGGTAGAAGTGGAAAATTTTTTGCCTATGAGCACGCACAAATTTTGCCTGATATCATGACTTCAGCGAAGGCCTTGGGTTGTGGGCTTAGTGTGGGTGCTTTTGTAATAAATCAAAAGGTAGCAAGCAATTCTTTAGAAGCAGGCGATCATGGTAGCACTTATGGGGGAAATCCTTTGGTTTGTGCAGGAGTGAATGCGGTTTTTGAAATTTTTAAAGAAGAAAAAATTTTAGAAAATGTCAATAAACTCACGCCTTATTTAGAGCAAAGTTTAGATGAGTTGATCAAAGAATTTGATTTTTGTAAAAAACGCAAAGGCTTAGGGTTTATGCAAGGGCTGAGTCTTGATAAAAGTGTAAAAGTATTCAAGGTCATTCAAAAATGCCAAGAAAATGCACTTTTACTGATAAGTTGCGGAGAGAATGATTTGAGATTTTTACCTCCTTTAATTTTGCAAAAAGAACATATTGATGAAATGAGCGAAAAGTTAAGAAAGGCTCTAAAGAGTTTTTAATAAATTTTGTAAAAAAAGTTTATTCTTTTCCATCTACTATAGGCACAAATAAACATTCTTCTAAAATTTCTTTTTGTAAATTTGTGCCATTTTTTCTAAGGCGTGTGATGAATTGTTTGCCATTGTGTAAAATAGGAGCGACTAAAATCCCGTCATCGCTTAATTGATCGAGTAAAATTTCAGGAATTTGTGTCGCATAAGCAGAAAATAAAATCCTATCATAAGGAGCATAATTTTTCCAGCCATTTTGCCCATCATCAAATTTTACATTGATATTAAAAAGTTCTAATTCTCTGAAAGTTTGAGCGGCTTTTTTGGCTAAATTTTCTATGCGTTCTATGGTAAAAACACGCCTTATGACTTTGCTTAAAATCGCAGCTTGATAGCCACTTCCACAACCTATCTCTAAAATACTATCAGCATTTTTAAAATCTAAGGCCATAGTCATTTTAGCTACAGTTAAAGGTGAACTAATCCATTGAGAATTTGCCAAAGGCAAAGCATCAAGGCGATAAGCATGGGCTTTTAAAGGAGAAAAAATTTCACGCGGAATTTGACAAAAAGCATTAAAAAGTTCTTCATTGATAAAAACTTTTTGTGCAATTTCTTCAGCCATATTTTGACATCTTTTTTGTTCAAATGCGTTCATTACTTCTCCTATAAATTTAAATAAAAATTGTAACTAAAAAAGTTGAAATAGAGTTAAACTTAGCTATACTTAAATAAAAAGGAAAAAAATGCTTATAAAATTTAAAAATCATAGTCCCAAACTAGGTCAAAATGTTTTTGTTGCAGAGGGCGCTAAAATCATAGGAGAAATAGAAATAGGAGATGAAAGTAGTATTTGGTTTAATTGTGTTTTAAGAGCCGATGTTAATTTTATAAAAATTGGCAAAAGAACCAATATTCAAGATCTTAGCACGGTGCATGTTTGGCATAGGGAATTTGATGAAAAAGGAAAGTTAAAAGACGCTGGTTTTCCTACGATAATAGGAGATGATGTAACCATAGGACATAATTGCGTTATCCATGCTTGTGTGATAAAAAATCGTGTTTTAATCGGAATGAATGCTGTTATCATGGATAGTGCTTTGATAGAAGAAGATAGCATAGTGAGTGCTGGAAGCGTTGTAACAAAGGGTAAAAAATTTCCGCCACGCTCTTTGATACTTGGAAATCCTGCAAAATTTGTGCGTGAATTAAATAATGAAGAAATAAATTTTCTAAAACAATCCGCTTTAAATTATGTGGATTTTAAAAACGAGTTTTTAAAAGATCTTCAGTGATATTTTGAAGTTTAGGCGAGAGTTTTACTTCAAATTTCACAAAACGATCAAGATCTAAAAAATTCTCATCGAGTTTTGAAATTTGCTCTTTTGTATAATCTTGAATAGTATTTAAAGATGACTTTTTAAGAAGTCTTTTTTCTTTGTAGACTAATTTTAAAAGTTCTTTGCGTTCTAAATTTTCATCTTGATTTGGGTTTTCGTCAAAAACATAAAGTTCATCAAAAAGGATTTTTTGCGTGTTTTTATCATAAACCCTAAAAAGCTTTTTAAAATGAGGTAGGGTTGATTTTTCGTTATTTTCGCTGATTTTGATTTTAGGTTTTATGCCTTGATCTTCTAAGGCTGCGAGTTTATAAACGCAACTAAAAATAGGGTCACTTGAAGCAGTGATCAATCTTTCACCTACACCAAAGATATCAATAGGTGCATTTTGTTCTTTGAGTTTTTTAATGCTCCATTCATCAAGTGCGTTAGAAACTATGATTTTACATTTTTGAAGTCCTGCTTGATCAAGTTCTTGTCTGATTTTCAAACTCAACTTAAGTAAATTTCCAGAATCTATTCTCACACCGCCTTCTTGGATACCAAATTCTTTAAAAACTTTAATCGCATTTTTAAGTCCGCTATTTAGACAATCATAAGTATCAATCAAAAAAACAGGATTTTTTGGATAAATTTTCACATAAGCTTTAAAAGCTTCAAGTTCATTTTCAAACATTTGCACCCAAGAATGTGCCATAGTTCCATTGATAGGGATATTATAAATTTTTCCTGCTAAAGTACAAGCACTTCCTATGCAACCTCCTATAAAAGCTGCTCTTGCTCCTTTTAAGGCTGCTTCACTTCCTTGTGCTCTGCGTGAACCAAATTCTAAAATTTTACTGTCTTTAGCTGCACGCACGATACGATTGGTTTTAGTAGCAATAAGGCTTTGGTGGTTTAAACTTAAAAGTAAAAAAGTTTCTAAAAGCTGTGCTTCTATGGTTGTAGCTTTAACGCAAAGCAAAGGTTCATTTGGAAAAATCACTTCTCCTTCGCGCATAGCATAAATTTCACCCTTAAATTTAAAGTTAGTTAAAAAATCTAAAAATTCTGTATCAAAAATACCTTGTTTTCTTAAAAATTCTATATCTTCTACATCAAAACTCAAATTTTCAACAAAGTCTAAAATATCTTCAAGACCTGCAAAAATAGCAAAAGAACCTGAATCTGGAATTTTTCTAAAAAATATATCAAAATAACAAATTTGATTTTTTTTATTGTTTTTGAAATAGCCTTGAGACATTGTAAATTCATAAAAATCACAAAGTAAGGCTAAAGAAGTTTTAGAAGTCATCAAAGCTTATACTACCCTTAGAATAATTCGTTACTTTACTTTCAAAGAAATTGCTCTTTTGATCGTTAAATTTTGAAAAATCATCTACCCATTTAATAGGATGTTTTGCATTATATAACTTATCTAAATTGATCGCACTTAATCTTTGATCTACAAGATAATGGATATATTCTTCTATGATATCATCAGTAAAGCCCATGATTTGATTTTGAGTGATGTATTTACCCCATTTGATCTCAAGATCTCCAGCTTTTTTAAACATATCATAAATTTTATTGATATTTTCATCATGGAACAAATCAGGTCTTTCTTTGCGTACTGAATTGATCATATTTTGAAATAATAAAAGATGTGTGATTTCATCTCTTTGGATAAAGCGGATCATTTGTGCTGAACCTAGCATTTTTCCTGCACGTGCAAGTGCGTAAATGGCAGTAAAACCACTATAAAAATATACTCCTTCTAAAATTTGATTTGCCACCATAGCCAAAAGCAGTTTATTATCATCTACATTGCCTGCTAATTCTTCATAAATGCTTGAAATAAAGTCATTTTTTTCACGCAAAGTTTCATCATGCTTTTCCATTTCATAAATCAAATCTGTATTATCGCAAATCGCTTCAACCATAACAGCGTAAGATTTTGAATGGTTTGCTTCTTCATAAGCTTGGCGTGCCAAAACCGCATTGATTTCAGGAGCTGTGATGTAAGGGTTGATATTATCTGCTAAATTATTGGTTTGAAAACTATCCATAGAAATAAGCTGACTCCAAACCAAATCATACATTCTTTTTTCACCTACAGTTAAATTACAGCGATAATCAAGTGCATCTTTAGTTGTATCCACTTCTTTTGGAAACCAAGTATTTGCCTCCATTAAATCCCAAAGTTTTAAAGCCCAGGTATATTTTGCCTTAGTGAAATTTAAAATTCCATGTGGGTTACCATCAAAAATTTTACGATCTCCTAGGGTTTCGTTTGAACTTGGATTGTAAATTCTTTTTCTTTGCATTTTTAACCTTTCTTTATGCTTTAGTAGCTATACAACTTTGAGTTAAAATATCGTGTAAATTTAAACGATCTTTTCTTACAAAACTGACAAATAAACCAAAGAGTAAGCCAAAACTTATAATAAATATCACATATCTTAGTAAAATTCTAAGAAAACTTAGTTTCTTTCCCGTTTTTATATCAATAAGATATAAATCATATGCTTTAAGACCTGGGCTTTGTGCCTTTTTTGTTAAAAAAATAGCTTGAATCAAACCAAATAAAAAAGTACATAAAGTTGTGATAAAATGGTTGTTTAAAAAAGCTTCTTTAGAGCCTAATAGAAAATAAAATAAATACAAAATAGGAATATAAATAAGAAAAATATCTATAAGCAAAGCTCTAAATCTTAGCCATCTAGAGCTAATTTTTGCTTTAGTTTTCATTTAATTTCCACGGCTTCCTGGTTTTATAGCTTTACTCCCTTTTTTACAAAGTGGACAATTTGTTTCATCATAAATTTCAAATTCAAAATTTCCTAGAGTAAAGAGTGGTAAATTTTCAGGTAATTTCGCATTATCTTTTCTTGGAGATTTTAAATTTTCTACTACACAAAAACCACGATTTGCCAATGCTGCAAAACCTACAACAATGCCACCTAAACTTTCAATGATTTTTGCACTCTCTAAAGCACTACCACCTGTAGTAATGATATCTTCACAAATTATAAATTTTTCACCCTTTTTCACCTCAAAACCACGTCTTAAAGTCATTTCTTTATTTACTCTTTCAGTGAAGATAAAACGTTTACTACAAGCTCTCGCAAGCTCATAACCTGCTAAAATTCCACCTAAAGCAGGAGAACAAATGCTATCAAATTCTATCTTATAGCTTGCAATAATCTTTGCAAGTTCATCACAAAGTTTTGCTGCTAATTTTGGATTCTCTAAAACTTTTGCACTTTGAAGATAAAATTGCGAATGTTTACCTGAACTTAGTAAAAAATGCCCTTCTAAATAAGCACCACAACCTTTATAAATTTGCTCTAAATTCATCGTTAAACCTTTAAAAGTTCACTTTCTTTACTTTTTACACTCTCATCAATTTTTATTGTGTAGGCGTCGGTAAGTTTTTGCACTTCATCATAAGCTTTTTTTGCTTCATCTTCGCTTATTGCCTTATCTTTTTCTAGTTTTTTAACTGCATCGTTGGCATCTTTGCGTATATTTCTTATAGAAACTTTTGCCTTTTCACCCATAGCTTTAGCTTGCTTTACATTTTCTTCTCTTTGCTCTCTAGTCATCGGAGGGAAAAATAATTTTACACTTTCGCCGTCATTGTTTGGATTTACACCGATATTTGCAGCTGCAATAGCACTTTCTATGGTTTTTAGTAAAGGTTTTTCCCAAGGAGTGATGCTAATAGTTGAAGCATCGCTTGCTAAAACAGTTGCTACTTGATTTAAAGGAGTTTGAGTTCCGTAATAATCTACTGTAATATGATCTAAAATATGGGTATTAACTTTTCCAGTTCTTAAAGTGGTGAAGTCTTTTTTTAAGGCTTCTAAAGATTTTTCACTTTGGGTTTTTTGTTTGTTAAAAATTTCACTTAGCATTATCATTTCCTTTAATTATTTACTTGAATTAACATCGCTTGGAAGTTGTGGCGCACTTGGAGCGATAGAATTTGTGTTTGGGGTAGCAGGCACAATAGGAGCGCTTGGAATAGTAGTGTTGTTGTTTTCTACTTTAATTTTCTCTGCTAGAGAGTCCTTGCTAGCTTTATTGTATAAATAACCAAGACCAATAGTATTTGCAATAAGTAAAATTCCCATGACAAAGGTAAATTTTGCCAAAAATCCAGCCGGTCCTTTGGCGCCAAATAAACTTTCATTGCTTCCACTATAAGCTCCAAGTCCTATACTTGAACTTTTTTGAAGTAAAACTGCTATACAAATAACTACAACGATGATAAATTGCAAAATGATTAAAAGAGTGATCATTGAAAATTCCTAAAAGTTAATTTTTAAATGATTATTTTAACTAAATAAAACTTGAAAAGTTTTGAAACTTGAAAAGTTTTGTGAGAAAAATCCCACAAAAATTTATCTGCTATTGAAGCTTCTTAAGATATTAAGTAAAGATACGAAAAGATTAACAAAATCAAGATAAAGTGCTACTGCACCTTCGATTGGAGTTTCATAATTTCCGCGGATAATATTTTGCGTATCATAAAGAATGTAAAATGAAAATAATATTGCAGCTACTGCTGAAATAGCTAGATTAACTATACTGCTTTGGAAGAAAAGGTTTAGTAAAGATGCTGCTACAATAACGATTAATACTATAAATAAAGCTTTACCCATAACAGTAAAATCTTTTTTTGTATTCATAGCAAATACACTAAGTCCTGCAAAAGCAACTGTTGTTAAAGCAAAAGCTTGAGCGATGATAATTCCTCCAGCTGGTAGAGCTAAAACTGAAATAAGTAAAGGTGTAAGCGTTAAACCTGAGCAGAAAGTAAAACCAAAAAGTAAAACAAGATTTAATGGAGCTTCTCTTTTTTTCCATTGCAAAGCAAATAAAAGTCCGATTTCAACAGCAAAAAGGATCCAAAAAGTTACTTGTGATTGTATAAAAAATGATGCTAAAGCAAAAATTCCTACATACGCACCTACTGTTGCAGCTAATAATGAAGCAGCAAAAAGTTGATAAGTTTGTTTAATAAAAATACTTAATTCGCTTGAGCGTGTATTTTCAAATTCTTTTGATCTTGAGTAGTCTCTATCATAAAGACTCATAAAATTCTCCTTGCAAAATTGTTAGATTTTTTAAAATCTTGAGCGAAATCTAACATATTAGACTAAATAAAAAGTTAATTTATATAATATCTTTATGATTAAATGAAATCTTTGCTGAAATTTTGTTATAATTTTAAGATTTTAGTTTCAGGTTGGTTTTATGGAAAATCTTATTAGTGGTGCGATTAAGTTTATGCAAGAAGACTTTAAGGAGCATGAAGAACTTTTTGAAAGTCTAAAAAATAAGCAAAATCCCCATACTCTTTTTATAGGTTGTTCTGATTCTAGAGTAATTCCAAATTTGATCACCAATACGGGTCCAGGTGAGCTTTTTGTAATACGAAATATTGCAAATATAGTTCCACCTTATCGCATTGGGGAAGATTACTTAGCGACAACTTCAGCAATAGAGTATGCTTTAAATTCATTGCATATTAAAAATATCGTCGTTTGTGGCCATAGTAATTGTGGAGGTTGCAATGCTCTTTATTATTCTGATGAAGAGTTAAATAAAATTCCTAATGTGAAAAAATGGCTTACTATGTTAGATCCGATAAAAAAAGATGTAATGATTTTTGCAAGAGACGATTTGGCTATGCGTTCATGGCTTACAGAAAAATTAAATTTAGTAAATTCTTTGCAAAATATACTTACTTATCCAGGCGTGCAAGAAGCTTTAGATGAAGGAAAAATAGAAGTACATGCTTGGTATTATATTATAGAGACAGGTGAAATTTATGAGTATGATTTTAAAGCAAAAATTTTTACTTTAATACAGGATAGGAAAGTTTAATGAAAAAAATTATTTTTAGTTTATGTTTTTTTATTTTATACCTTGGAGCACAAGAATTTAAATTTATTGATGCAAATATTAGTAAAGAGGATGAAGGAATTTATGCTTTAGTTGAAAAATATGTTGATCTTAACAATCAAATTAAAGAATTTAAGAAAAACAATGATGAAAATTCAAGCACTTTTAATGGTATTTTAAGTGAATTTGAAAAAGACAAAAAGACTATTTTAGCAAAAATACCCGATATGATAGTAGGACAAAAGATTAATGAAGAGGCAGTGGCTAGATTTTTAAAAGCAAAAGAAAAATTGCTAGATGTTCAAAAAAAGAATATTAATAAGCCTTATATTTATACAGATGCCACTCTTAATCTAGTTTATTTTAATATTGTGGAAAGTTTTTATTCTTCTTTGTTTGAATTGGAAAAACTTTTTAAAAATACAGCAAGCAGTGAAGATTTGATTGCTACTGTTGATAAGGCAATGGAAAATTTACAAAATTCTTCTAATGTTAATTTAGATAGTTTTAAAAGCAAAATTACAAATTCAGAAGAATTAGAAAAAATTACCCTAAAAGAAAGATATATCAGTAATGCTGTAGATTCTTATTCTGAAATTCTTAAGTATTTACGCTCAAATGCAGATTTGCTTGAAAGTAATTATATTTTTTCATTACTCGAGCTTCAAGTTTGGATAGATCGTATAAATGAGGCAATTGGGGTAAGTTTTGTTAATATCGGAAAAATAGTAATTTCTGCTCTGGTTTTAGTATTTTTTATATCTTTAAGACGTTTTTTTGCAAATATAGTATATTTTTTCCTTGTTCAGTTTTTTTATAGAAATAAAAATGATGTAGATGATATTAAAGTCATTTTTATTGAGAATATTAAAAAACCCGTAGGCTTCTTGTTGATTGTCTATGCTATTTCTCTTTGTCTTACTATAGCAACTTATCCTGCACCTTTGAGTGTAAATTTAAGTAATTTTTTTCATATAGTTTATGCAGTTTTAATTGCATGGCTTATTTTAAGAATGCTTGATGGTTATGGCGTGGTATTGGTTTCTAAACTTGCTCAAAAAAGTGGAAAAAAAGAAGTTGTAAATTTAATTATTAAAATTTTATATTTTGTCATTATTATTATAGCCTTATTATATATTCTTGCTCAACTTGGTTTTAATATTTCGGCTATTATTGCATCTTTGGGAATTGGTGGTTTAGCTGTTGCTTTAGCGGCGAAAGATATCATTGCAAATTTCTTTGCTTCTATACTCTTACTTTTTGATAATAGCTTTAATCAAGGAGATTGGGTAGAGGTTTCAGGCATAGAAGGAACCGTGGTTGAAACAGGACTTAGAAAAACTACTATTAGAACTTTTGATAATTGTCTTGTATTTTTACCAAATTCAACTATTATGGGAGCTAATATCAAAAATTGGAGCAAAAGACGCATGGGTCGCCATGTTAGAATGTATTTGGGTGTTGGTTATGATGCTACTCCTGAAAAACTAGAACAATGTGTAAAAGATCTAAGAGAATTTTTGCATACAAGTGATTTAGTAGCTCACGATGAGGATAGCGCATTAAAATATGGCGATCATACAACAAAATATCGTCAAAATCTTGTATCTATTAATGATTTAGAAGGCTATAAAAATGCTTGTTATGTGGCTTTAAGTGAATTTGCAGATAGTAGTATTAATATAGAGCTTTATTTTTATATCAAAGAAATAGGTGGAAAAGATTTTAGAGAAGCTAGACAAAGTTTAATGCTTGAGTTTATGCGTATAATTGAAAAAAATGGTTTAACCTTTGCTTTCCCAAGTCGTAGTATTTATATAGAAAATTTACCACCCCTTGATTTGCAAGCAAAAGCTATAAAATAGCAAGATTTTATCTTGCTATTTTTTAAACCGGCATAACGCGTATATTTGGACTTAATTCTTCTTGTAAAATTGTTTCAATAGCATAAAGTGTTGCACCACTTCCACTAGAACAACCACTACAAGCACCAAGATAACGAATATAAACATCAATTGCTGCACCTTCAGCCTTTTGTATATCAATCACTTCCAAATCTCCACCATCATTATGAAGCATAGGGCGAATTTCAGCATCTAAAACACTTTCAACTGCTTTTAATTGTCCCACTACGGTCATTTCATCAAAAGCTACATCACTTTTCATTGTATTTTTGAGTTTTTCTCTATCTATTTCAGCTCTAGTTTCAGCTAAAATATCTACAAGGTAATAATCTCTTTTTTCATGTCCGCCTGGTTTGATACAGGATTTACAAAAAGCACCCGCTTTAGTGTATTGTGTGATTTCTTCTACGCTATGCAAATCATTAAGTTTAATCACTTCTTTAATAGTTCCAAGACTTACCCTAGCGCACTCGCAAACTATAATTTGATCTTCAAAATCTTCAGGACTTATGCCTTTATAATGCGCTGCTGCTTGTTTGATTACATCATAAGCCATAACCGAACAGTGCATTTTTTGAGGTGGAACAGCTGGAGTTTCTGGATTATCACGCATAGCAAATTCCACATCTAAATTTGTGATTTTTACTGCTTCATCTACAGTTTTTCCTATACAAAGATCCACCATAGTATCACTACTTGCTATAGCTGTACCACAACCAAAACTTTTAAATTTTGCATCGATAATTTTATCAGTTTTTTCATCTACAAGCCAAAAAAGTCTTACCGCATCGCCGCAACTTTCTGCGCCAAAATCAGCTACGATCAATTTTGCATTGCGTGCTTTAGCATCTTCTTCACTAAATTCTCCCATATGTTGAGGATTATTCATTCTATCTTGAACTTTTTGTGAATACTCATCCCAAATGGATCCACCAATTAAACTATTTTTTCCCATTTTTCATCCTTATTTGTAATTATTTGGATTATAAGCATAAGTACAAGAAATTGCTCTTAATCTCTGTGTTGCATTTTTAATTTGTTTTGCTGCATAATCAATTTCTTCTTCAGTGTTAAAACGTGACAAAGAAAGCCTTAAAGCTGTATGCGCTAAATCATGCTCCGCACCGATAGCTTCCATAATAGGATTGCTTTCTAAAGCTTCACTTGCACAGGCTGAGCCCGTACTTGCAGCTATACCATTTTTATTTAAATCCCAAAGCATTGCTTCGCCTTCAACTCCTTTAATACTTGCTAAGATTGTATTAGGCACACGGTGTTCTCTTTTTCCAACCACTGTTGTATCAGGCAAGGCTAAAATTTGATCTTCTAGTTTATCTCTTAAACGGCGTATATGAGAATCTTCAAAATCAAGCATAGTATTTGCAATACGCAAAGCCTCGCCCATAGCCACTATATAAGGCACATTTAAAGTCCCGCTTCTACGACCACCCATGTGTTCTCCACCGTGTAAAAGTGGAGTAAGCTTAAGTCCTTTTTTTATAAAAAGTCCACCCACACCCTTTGGTCCATGAAATTTATGTGCCGAAAATGAAGCAAAATCAACTCCTACTTGAGTTAAATTAACCTTTATTTTACCTACTGCTTGAGTAGCATCTGTATGAAAAAGAGCACCAAATTCATGCGCAAGTTCTGCCATCGCTTTAATATCAAAAATCATACCTGTTTCATTATTTGCCCACATAACACTTACAAGTGCTGTTTTATCGCTAATCACTTTACGCAAATCTTCTACAGTAGAAACTCCTTCTTCATTTACAGGAAGTTCTATGACTTTTACTCCAAGACTTTTTAAAAAATAAGCAGCAGCAGTAACAGCAGGGTGTTCTACACTAGAAATAATCACTTCATTGCGTTCTTTATCTAAAATATAATCAAAATACACACCCTTAAGCACCCAGTTAATGCTTTCTGTCGCACAGGAGGTTACAATTATGTCATCTAGGTCATTTGCTCCAAGTCCTGCATAAAGTTTATCCAAAGCTTCTCTTAAGGCAGGATGTGTTGCGCTACCATATTGATGAAGGCTATTTGGATTTCCATACATATCCTTTAAAAAAGGTAGCATCAACTCATAAGCATTAGGATCAAGCATTGTCGTTGCGTTGTTATCTAAATATACTTTCACTTTAAAATCCTTAATTTATCCTTAATTTTAATTAGGATATTTTTTATCTTTATTTGAAAACGGATAATAACAAAAATTTATAAAAATTAGGTTAAAAATTATAACAAAAATAAAATGCTAAAGTAAAATTTTAAAGTGAAATATTTTGTGAATTTTATATAGCAAAAATGAGAAATACTATTTCTTAAATTTTTCTTCGTAATACTTTACTATCTTTGAATCTTCTTTGGCTGTATGTTTAAAGATAAAATCTTGAACAACGAGATTTAATTTTTCGGTCATTATATTTACAAATTTAGCTTCACTGATGATAATTTCTTCAATTTCTAAGATAATTTTTCTATGAATTCTTGTATGATGGTTGATATAAGGATATTCTATTTTTCTCATAAAGGCTTCTTCATCTGAAAAATGTCTATTGATCATTATCAACAACTCTCTTAAGACAATTTTTAATTCTTTTGTTCCAACATGACATTGGTTCATTAAAGAGAGTTTTTTAGAAATTTCAAAAAGTTCTTTATGTTGATGATCTAAAAGATCATTATTCATTGAAATAATTTTTTCATTATAAATCATGGTTTTGAGTACTTTTATATTTATATTTTTCGAGAGCGGATTATAATGCTATAATACTTAAAATTTTATTAATTAATTATATAAAAATTATTATTATTAAAGTATTTATAATTTATATATTTTTTAAAAAATTATTTTAAACCATCACAGACATATAAGAGTTTAAAATTTTATTTATATTTGCTTGTTTTTGACGACGATCTAAAAAATTTTCTATAGAGCTAGAACGTAGTTGATTTGCTTCTTCTAATCTTTGCGTATCTTGACTTTGGTTTTGATATTGTTTTTTAAGAGCATCAAAATCATTGCGATTTTGATCGATATAAATTTGAAATATTGAACTTGAATTTGCAAATTCTCTTAAATCCATATCTTTTTGGTAGTTAATATATTGTTGAAAAAATACAGATAGTTTATCTTGAGTACTTGTTTTTTTATCTACGCCATTCACATAAAGATAAAGATCAAAACTCATCTTTTTTTCATTTTCTTTTTTGATGTAATCTTCTATATCTGTTTCGCCCTTGAGAATTTTTTGTAAATTTTGATGAGAGCTTAGTTCTAAAGTGGCAGGTTTCATAAAAAAGTTAAATTCTTTTTCGTTTTGAGTTTTTATATCATGGTAGATAAAATTCATTAAAAGACCAGATTTTGATACTTCTGCATTTTTAGTTAAATAAGGTTTTAAAATTTCATTAGAAGAAGTGTTTTCTATGGCTTTATCAAAGTGAAAATTAGTTATTTTATTATCTAACATTAAAGTATTTAAATTTGTGATATTACTTAATGCCAAATCAATTTCTTCTTGATTGTTGTAAATTCTTGAAATTTGGCCTAAAAATTCTCCATTATCTGTTGAAAAACCTGATGATAGTTTTGAAATAAGATCGCGACTTAAATAAGCATTATCATCTTGTAAAAATTCTGAATTTATAGATTTTAATGAACTATGATAGCTATTTAAAAGATAAGGTAGATCAATTTTATTGTAGTTTAAATTTTCATCTTGTTTTGCGAGTTCTTTCGCTATGCTTCTAACGCTTTTAATGTTGATATCATAAGATTCTGGTATATTTGCAATTTTATTTAAATCTTTATCAAAAAAACCTTCTTCATTGATTCTAAATCCAAATTCACTAGCATAAGTGATATTATTAAAAATATAACTTAATTGTTCTAAGCTATTTTCATTTCCTTTTTGATCTAAGGCTTTGCTATCTTTAATCAAATTTAGAGCAGAGCTATTCTGCAAAGGATTAGATAAGGTTAAATTTTGATATGGATTTGCCGAATTTATAGTCATTTTAAATCTTTCCAAAATATTGCTGATTTTTTTATAAGCAAAATGCGTGCCAAGTTTTTTAAAAATTAAATTCAGTCAAAAATTAGAAAAAATTTGATAGTATTTATCTTTTCTTTTAAAGTTTGAAAAATAAAAATTTATCTAAATAAGGAAAGCGTATGCCAAAGATGAAAAGCGTTAAAAGCGCAGTTAAACGCTTCAAAGTAGGTAAAAATAAAATCAAAAGAGGCTCAGCTTTTAGAAGTCATATTTTGACTAAAAAACCTGCAAAAAGAATGCGTGATCTTCGCACAGCTAAATATGTGCATAGCACAAATGTAAAAGCTGTTGAAAAAATGCTAGGAATTTAAGTTTTTGACTAAAAGTCATTCAAACTCCCCTCTGAGATAAAATTTCAAGGGCAAGCTCCAAATTTGGACGCCACTTTATGAAAGGAAATAAAAATGGCAAGAGTAAAAACAGGTGTTGTTAGACGCCGCAGACATAAAAAAGTTTTAAAATTAGCGCGTGGTTTTTATAGTGGACGACGCAAACATTTTAGAAAAGCAAAAGAACAACTAGAAAGAAGTCTAGTCTATGCTTATCGTGATAGACGCCGTAAAAAAAGAGACTTCCGCCGTCTTTGGATTGTGCGTATCAATGCTGCTTGCAGACTCAATGATTTAAGTTATTCAAGATTTATCAATGGTCTTAAAAAAGCAGGTATTGAACTTGATAGAAAAATTCTGGCAGATTTAGCTATGAATGATGCTGCTGCTTTTGCAAAAATTGCAGAGGCCGCAAAAAAAGCACTTTGATTTTTTAGTGTAAGAATTTCAAGATTTTTGATTTCTTGAAATTCTTAATTTTTTAGTATTAATTTAGTTTAGCTAGAACATCTTCATAACATTTGAGTTGATTTAAGATTATTTTATTAATCTCATTTGTCATTTCTAGTTTTTGACCTTTTATATTAAGATAATAGTATTTAAAATCACTGTATTTTTGTATGAAAGTTTTTAAATATCTAGGTTTGAAATCATTAAAATTTTCAACTTCATAAAAAAATATTGCCACTAAACTTTTTGCAATTCCCGCTCCATAAATTTCTCCAAAACTAGAAAAACCAACTATGGGAAAATTATTAAAATGGATTTGATTTAAATGTTCTTTGTTGTGAAGTCTTCTTAAGATACAATCATTAAAAATTGCTCCTAGTGGTTTTGGTTTATTAAGAGAAAATTTTTCATAATCTTTTTTTATAGCTTCAATAAAATTTGTTTTTTTAAGCAAGCTTAATTCCTGAGCGCTTTCTATATCACAATAACTAAATAATGTTTTATTTGGGTTGATTTTTATAGGGGAAATAAGATAGTCTTCTCCAATTTTTAAAGCAAAAGTATATTCTTGCATTTTATTTTTAAGTTCTTCAAAAGTGCAGTTAAAATAATTACATAAAACTTCAACCGCGTTGATGGATTGAAAGGTTTTTTATTAATAAATTCGCGTACGGTTTTATCATATAAGCTTACATCAAGTATGGTAAAAGTAATGTTGCTTTGAGGATTGAAATTTTGAGACTTCATTAAATTAAAACGGTATTTAGGTTTAAATTGAACATGTATGCTTAAAGCTTGATTTTTAATATTTCTCCGTTATAAAATATAAATGCTCCGCTAAAGTCCATGTTTCCGCTAGACCCACCCCGCTACTAAAGCACAAGGATAGGGGTTGTGTTTGTACAAAAGTTCTAAAAGAGAACTTTCGCTTTGACTTAAACCATCATAAATTAAATAATGCAAAGTATTTATGCAGTGTGCTTCAAAAGGTATATTTATAAATAAAACTTCTTTTTCTATCAGTTTTTTTCTTTCTGTATAATCTTTTATATCACTAAAAAGCTTGATTTTATTTGTGCAAAGATTTTCTATCATATCTTCACTAAAAAGTATCAAGCTTATTCCTTGGATATTTTGTTTATAAGGACTGTTTTCAATGTTTGAGTTAGAATCAAGGTTGCATAATAAATCAGTAGCACTGCTTAAGATGATATCACATTGCTCATTTATAGAATTTTGAATCTTATTTCCTATGATCGCTAGATTAAGTTGATTGACACAAAGCCTATAATTAATTTTGGCTTGATGTTTATTTTTTTTAATTTTTCTTCAAGTTCATTTTATTGAAGATATGGAGCTTCTAAAACTTTTTTACTTCTTCTTTTTTTGTTGAGCTTTTATTTTTAAAATTAAAAAAACATCAATTTAACTCCATTAAAACTATTTTTTAATTACTAGTTAACTAAATCAAGACACCATAAATTCGGCATTTATTTGTAATTTTTATTATACCTTAAGTCATAAAAAATGCAATAAGTAAATTAAAATTTAGATATAATTGCAAATTATAATAATATTAATTAAGGATAAATTAAATATGATTGGAGATATGAATGAGCTTTTATTAAAAAGCGTTGAAGTATTGCCACCTTTACCTGATACTGTAAGTAAATTAAGAAAATATGTGAGCGAGGCTAATTCAAATATAGAAACTATGAAAGTTGCTGAAATCATTTCAAGCGATCCGTTGATGACGGCTAAGCTTTTGCAATTAGCAAATTCTCCTTATTATGGTTTTACAAGAGAAATTACAACCATAAATCAAGTGATTACTTTATTAGGCGTTGGTAATATCATCAATATAGTTATGGCTGACTCCATTAGAGATAATTTTAAAATAGACGTTTCACCTTATGGTTTAAATACTCAAAATTTTTTAAAAACGTGCAATGAAGAGGCAACTTTTATCGCAAATTGGCTTAATGATGAAGATAAAAAACTTTCTCATCTTTTAGTTCCTTGTGCAATGCTTTTAAGGCTTGGTATTGTTATTTTTTCAAATTTTCTTATACAAAATCATAAGGATAAGGATTTTTTAGCTTTTTTAAATAAAAGTGAAAATCTTGCTTTAGCGGAGAATGAATTTTTAGGCGTAGATCATATTTCTTTCTTGGGATTTTTGTTACATCGTTGGAATTTTGATGATGTTTTGATTGAAAGTATATGTTTTGTTCGCACTCCTCATGCTGCTCGCGAAAAAGTGAAAAAATCCGCTTATGCTTTAGCAATAACAGATCATCTTTTTGCTCCGCATGATGGCTCTTCTCCATTTAACGCAAAAGCTGCAGTTGCTTTACTTAAAGAGGCAAAAACTCAAGGAATTAATTTTGATTTAAACAATCTTTTATCTAAGCTTCCTAACAAAGCTAAGGAAAATTTAAACAAAGAAGATTAAAGAGCCTTTTTAAGGCTCTAAATTGTAGTGATGAAAAGTTTAATCTTACCTCCTAATGAATTTTTAGATCACTATATTTTAAACGCTGAATTTCATCGTTTTGCTGGAATTTCAAAAAATGCTTATAAATTTTGGAAAAATGTAGAAATAGGTAGATATCAAGGAACAAGAATTATATTTTTGCATAGAAATTGCATTTTAGAAAAACATCAGCAAGCTTTAAGGCAATGTAGTGGTTTAAATGGTTTTGTATTGGCAAGTGCTTTTTGTTCTTTTACTGGATTAGCTCCCTCTCATTTAGTGGAAAAAAATAATTCTTCTATTTATAAACTTTTAGAGCTTAAGGAGATTTGCGGGATTAAATTTGTTAATTTAAAAAAATTTTATGATTTTTTAGGGCTAAATTATCATCAGCATATTTATATAGAAAAATGCCATTTTTTTAGCCCAGCTCCTTTTGAAAAGCGTATTAAAATCACTGAGAGTATGTGCGTTGGGTATTATTAAGATAAGAAAAAATAAATGCACATAGCAAAGCTATAATAGCCAAAAAGAAAACATAAAGTCCCAAAGAAAAACGCCAAAAATTACTTAAATTATTTAAGGCAAAACTATGCAAGAAAAAAGCAAGTTGCGGAGTTAAACCTCCAGCTATAGCATAAGCAATATTATATGAAAAAGAAAGTCCTGAAAATTTAATTTTTGCATCAAATACTTCACTCATTATTAAAGGGCAAAAATTCATCACCCCGCTAAAAAAACATACAAGTAAATATAAGCAAGCTACTAGGTTAAAATCAGCATTTTGTCTATATAAAGTATTAAAATAAAGCAAGCTCGCAATTCCAAAAAAAACACTAAAAAATACACAAGATTTAATAACGCTTATTTTATCCGCTAAAATTCCACTTATAATACACCCTAGGCAAATAAGCAAAATTCCACCTATTTGAAGATAGGTTTGTATAGAAGTATTAATTTGAAGTATTTTTGCCATATAACTAGGCATAAGCAAAATCATTACAACAATACAACCTGTCAAAACCCAAGTAATCATCATAGAAAGAACAATTCCCATTTTAGCTTTTTTAAACACTTCTTTTAAAGGAAATTTTTCTAAAGCCTTGTCTTTTTTCATTTGTTCAAAAACAGGAGTTTCTCTTAAAAATTTTCTCAAATAAGCAGAAATAATCCCAAAAATTCCACCTAAAAAGAATGGAATTCTCCAAGCCCATTCATGAAGTTCTTCTTGGGTATAAATTTTATTCATAATTAAAAAAACTAAACTACCTAATAAAATTCCACCTACAACCGAAGCGGTTAAAATTCCCAAATAAGTTCTTTTTTGACCTTGTGGTGCGTGTTCGTATACAAAAACCCAAGCTCCAGGGAGTTCCCCGCCTATAGCTATACCTTGACAAATGCGTATAAAAACTAAAAATACAATGCAAAGAAAACCTATGCTTTCATAATTTGGAATAAAAGCTAGAGTAAAAGTTGGAATAACCATTAACAAAATACTAATCATAAACATTCTTTTACGTCCAAATTTATCTCCAAAATGTGCCAGTATCACACCCCCTAAGGGACGCGCTAAATATCCAGCTGCAAATATTCCATAAGTATTAAACATTTGCCAAAAACTACTTAAATCTTTTGGAAAAAAGTTTGTTGAAATATAATTTGCAAAAAATACAAAAATAATAAAATCATAAAATTCTAAAGTTCCACCTAATGATGAAAGTCCTAAAACTTTTATATCTTTTTGGTTAAGGGTTTTGTTCATTCTTAATCTCCATCTCATAAAAATCATCATCATTGTTATCATCATCGTATTCATAATCATCATCATCATAATTATAATTTTTATGGTGATTTTGTGTATATTCTTCATCTTCATTTTCATAATCATCGTAATTTAAATCTTCTTCATCTTCATAAGCCATTGTTTTCTCCTTAAATAAAAATACAAAGCTTATTTTATCTTAAATTTGTTTGGTTTTGCTATAATTTTTATAATTTTTTAAAAGGTGAATTTATGAAATTAAGTCATTTAGATGAAAAAAATCATCCTAAAATGGTAGATGTAAGCGATAAAAATATTACTTTAAGAATAGCCACAGCCAGTGGTATAATATATATGAGTCAAGAAGCTTTTGATGTAATTAAAAACAATACCGCAAAAAAAGGTCCTGTTCTTCAAACGGCTATTATTGCGGCTATAATGGGGGCTAAAAAAACAAGTGAAATTATTCCTATGTGCCATCCTTTGATGCTTTCTAAGATTGAAACAGATATTGTGGAATTTGTTAAAGAATGTGCATTTAAGCTTATTGTAACAGTTAAGTGTGAAGGTAAAACAGGAGTTGAAATGGAAGCTTTAAGTGGAGTTAGTATAGGACTTTTAACTATATATGATATGATCAAGGCTATAGATAAATCAATGAGAATTACGGATATAGTGCTTGAAAGCAAAGAAGGAGGTAAAAGTGGTAAATTTGTGCGATCTTAAAAAAGAACCTCAGATCAATTATCCTACTTTTTGGGATTATAAGGTGATTTTTGAGGTGCATATTAAGGCAAGTGAAATTTTTGAAGAAATTTTAGGTCAAAGAGAATATAAATTTGAACATTCGAATTCAAGTGCGAGTGGAAAATATCAAAGTTATTTGTTAAATGTTTATGTTGATAGCAAAAAAGATCGTTTGGATATATTTGATAAATTAAAAGCTAAAGCAAAATTTGTACTTTAAGAAAGAAGGAAAAATGAAAAATACTTTAATTATTTTTGAAAATTCTTTATCAAATCTCGGTAAAGATGAAGCAAGTGATTTACTTGAAGACTTGAGTTTTAATCTTGCGTATAAGCAAATTTCACATAATCCTCATGAAACAAAAAAAGTTTTAAATTCTCTTTTGGTTGAATTTTTAACTATTTTGAAAAAACTTGATTTTTTTGATGATGAAAATGTTGCAAAGGTTATCAAAGCTTTGGTTAAGGCGAGTATTGTAGATGCTCAAAATTCACTTTATGAGTATATTAGCGAAGCTGAATTATTAAACAAACAGATTGAAAATCAAAAGAATTTGATTAAAAATCAAATCAGCGATAATTTTTTTGAATTCGAGAATATTTTACAAGAATGTTCTTTTTGTGATGAATTTAGTGGCGGTTTAAATGATGCTATTTTATTTGATATAGAAATGCTTGGAATTTTAAAAGAAACCGCTGAAAGTGCTTTTTTAACTACATTAGAAAAGGCTGAAGATATAGAACTTACAAGTAGTGAAATAGCTAAAAATCTCGTATATAATGCCATTTGTGAAGCTCATTTTGAAAAAGAAAGAATTTTAAAAATTTCAAGTATTATTTTAAATACCGTTTTTGAAATAGCTAATGAATCTATGGCTTATGCAAAAGATCTTTGTTTAGGCGTGATTAAAGGCACAAGGGATGGTATTGTTTTGGCAATGGAAAAATTTAAAGCTTCATTAACTTATGCAAATTTTGAAGAAGATGTTAGTTTAAAAAGCAAAGAACTAATAGGTATAGAAGATGATTTTATTGCTCTTTTAAAAAAAGAGATTCAATTACAAAATGATCCTTGTAAGAGTATAGTTGAGAATTTGCTAGAACATGAACTTGATAATCTTTTTGCTAAATTTAGACGTCTTGCAGGTGAAAGCAGAGAGCAACTAATATTAGTTTTAAATGATATTAAGAAAAATCCAAAGATTAATGATTTTAACAAACTTACTCAAAGAAAATTAAATCGTTTTAAACAAGAAATTTTTGAATTAGAAAAAATTGCTAGTGAAAAATACAAAGATTTAAATTCCAAAAAAGCTAAAAAGCTCGGTGTAAGACTTTGGGAAAAAGCAAAAAAATTCGTTAAAAAATAATATCCCATTTTTGGGATATTAAATATCTATTTCTATACCTACAGGTGCGTGATCAGAGCCAAAAATATCATCTCTTATGAAAGCGTTTTTAAGTTTATCTTTTAAACCCTTTGAAATGAAAAAATAATCAATCCTCCAGCCTACATTTCTTTCTCTTGCTTTCATTCTATAGCTCCACCACGAGTATTTTTCTTTGATTTCACCATTAATTTCTCTAAAAGTATCTATAAAACCAAGTTTTAGCAAATCATCAATCCAAGCTCTTTCTATAGGTAAAAAACCTGAAGTGTTGGCATTGGCTTTTGGATGAGTAAGATCGATTTCTTTATGAGCGGTATTGACATCACCACAAATAATAATTTCAAATCCATCCTTTAAAAGCTTATCCAAATACACTAAAAAATCTGCATAAAATTTCATCTTAAAATTTAAACGCTCTTCATCTTTTTGACCATTTGGAAAATAGATATTAAAAAGTGCAATATTTTTAAAGCGGTGTTCTAAAACCCTACCTTCTTCATCATCAAAAAATTCGCATTTTTTTACTTCGCTATTAAAATTACAAAGACTCATTACCCCAGAATACCCCGCTCTTTTAGCAGAATTAAAATACATGTGTTTAAAAGGATATTCATAAATTTTTTTAGGAAATTTATCTTCATGTGCTTTGATTTCTTGAAAACCTATAAAATCAATTTGTTCTTGTGCTATCCAATCAAGTGCATTTTTATCACAAATAGCTCTTAAGCCATTGACATTCCATGAAAGTAGTTTCATTATTTTCCTTAAAATTTTCATTAAAAGTGTAAATCATAACATAAAAAGATTTCAAACTACAATCCATTTAAAAAAATTCAATAAAATTAAAAGCTTAAATTTGGAGGTGGGATTTATATGCTTAGATTAACTTGGCTTCAGTTTACTTTTTTTAATTCTTTGATGATTGTATTGTTGAATTTTAATTTATTTTATTTTGTGTATGAAAAAAATACACAAAACTGGTTTATAACTTTTGTTTTTATTGTGGCCTATTTTGCCATTGTTCACGTGATTTGCTCTTTGCTTTTTATAAAGTTTTTTACTAAATTTTTTTCTATATTATTTATAATATCATCTTTTTTAAGTGTTTACTTTATTAGTTTTTATGGGGTGCTTATAGATTCTGATATGATACAAAATGTTGTTCAAACAGATATCAAAGAAGTAAAAGATTTGTTAAATTTAAAATTAATCTTATTTGTTGTTTTGGCTTTATTGTTAGTTTTTTATGTTGTTAAAGTAAAAATTGATTATTATGGTAGTTTTAAATCCCATCTAAAAATTAAAATTATCAATATAATATCAGGTTTGATTGTTGTTTGTGCGGTTTTAATCCCTTTAAGTAAAACTTTCTTGCCTTTTTTTAGAAACTATAATGAAATAAGAATGTATAATACTCCTTTTTATCAAATTTATGCCGTATATCGCTATTATGTTCGTTTTGTAAAAGCTAAGCCAGAATTTAAAACTATAGCTAATGATGCTTATAGAGAAAACAATCACACTAAAAAACTTTTAGTTTTGGTAGTGGGTGAAACCGCTAGAGCGGCAAATTACTCTTTGGGTGGATATGCTAAAAATGATACCAATTTTTATACCAAAAAAGATAATGTAGTGTTTTTTGATAATTTTTCATCATGTGGAACAGCAACAGCGGTAAGTTTACCTTGTATGTTTTCTATTTCTAAGCGTGAAAATTATTCAAGTTCAGAATTTCAAGAAAATGCGATGGATGTGCTTTATAAAACAGGTGTAGATACTGCATGGTTTGATAATAATTCTGGTGGTTGTAAAGGGGTTTGTGATAGATTAGCTTATAAGCAAAAGCTTTCTAGTGATTTGGATGAAAATTTACTCGCCCCTTTTAAAGAAAAATTAAATCATTTAAGTGATCAAAATATAATAGTTCTTCATTTGCAAGGTTCTCATGGGCCAACTTATTATAAACGCTATCCAAGCGAATTTAAAAAATTTACTCCAACTTGTGATACTAATGAACTTTCAAAATGTGATAGCGAGGCTTTAATCAACACTTATGATAATACTTTGCTTTATACAGACTATCTTTTAAGTGAGATTATAAAACTATTAAAAGAGCAAAAAGATTATGAAAGTTCTTTGTTTTATCTTTCAGATCATGGTGAAAGTTTGGGTGAAAATGGTATTTATCTTCATGGTATGCCTTATGCTATAGCGCCAAGTTATCAAACCCGTATTCCTGCTATTTTTTGGAGCAATGATGAAAAATTAATGAATTTAGCTAAAGAGCATAAAGATTTAAAACTTTCTCAAGATAATCTTTTTAGTACTCTTTTAGGATATTTTGATGTAAAAACAAGTGTTTATGAGCCAGAATATGATTTATTAAATCCTAAACTTAAGGCAAATCCATGAAGTCTAAATATCATTTTTTAAATAATGCAAGATATGCTTTAGAAGGGATTTTTGCTTTATTTAAAAATGAAATGGCGTTTAGAATTGAACTTTGTATTATTATCCCTGCGATAGTTTTTAGTTTTTTCTTAAAAGTTAGTTTTTTGGAGCATTTATTATTGGTAAGTGTTTTAATGCTTATTTTAATTATAGAGGCTTTAAATTCGGCTATTGAAGCTTGTGTTGATTTGATTACAAATGAATGGCATGAAAAAGCAAAAATCGCTAAAGATTGTGCGAGTACGGCAGTGTTTTTTAGTGTGCTTTTAGCTCTTTTTGTTTGGAGTTTTATTTTATATAGCATTTACTTATGAAATTTGAAAAATTAATACAAGAAATTTTGGGAAAAAAGCGTTTTGAATTGTTAAAATTTTTATGCGAAAATGCCGATGAAAATGGTTTTATTATGATTAAAATCAGTGAGCTTGAAGAAAAATTAAACCAAAGCAAGCCCACTATCATCGCTACTTTTAAATTTTTAGAAGAAAAAAAGCTTTTTAAGCGTCTTAAAAATGGATTTTATCAGCTAAAAATATAGGAGATAAAAATGAAACTTAAAAATCCTTTAGATATGCATTTGCATTTAAGAGATAATCAAATGTTAGAACTTATTGCACCTTTGAGTGCAAGAGATTTTTGTGCAGCTGTGATTATGCCAAATTTAATCCCTCCACTTTGCAATTTAGAAGATCTAAAAGCTTATAAAATGCGTATCCTTAAGGTTTGTAAAGATGAAAATTTCACTCCTTTAATGACACTTTTTTTTAAAAATTATGATGAGAAATTTCTTTACAGTGCTAAAGGTGAAATTTTTGGCATTAAGCTTTATCCAGCAGGAATTACAACAAATTCAAATGGTGGAGTTTCAAGTTTTGATATAGAGTATTTAAAACCTACTTTAGAGGCTATGAGTGATTTAAATATTCCTTTGTTAGTGCATGGAGAAACCAATGATTTTGTCATGGATAGAGAGGCAAATTTTGCCAAAATATATGAAAAATTAGCTAAAAACTTTCCAAAATTAAAAATTGTAATGGAGCATATTACCACTAAGGTTTTGTGTGATTTATTAAAAGATTATGAAAATTTATACGCAACTATCACTTTGCATCATTTAATGATAACGCTTGATGATGTAGTGGGTGGTAAAATGGATCCACATTTATTTTGCAAGCCTATTGCAAAACGCTATGAAGATAAAGACGCTTTATGTGAGCTTGCTTTTAGTGGCTATGAAAAGGCTATGTTTGGAAGCGATAGCGCGCCTCATCCATTGCACACTAAAGAATGTTGTGGTTGTGCGGCTGGAGTTTTTAGCGCACCGGTGATTTTACCTGTATTAGTTGAACTTTTTGAAAAACATTCAAATGAAACAAATTTACAAAAATTTATTTCAGATAATGCTTGCAAAATCCATAATCTTAAATTTGAAAAAGATAAAATCGTCATCTTAGAAAAACAAGAATGGCAAGTAGCGCAAAAATACGGCGATGTAGTGCCATTTATGGCAGGGAAAACTTTAAATTTCAAAGTCGCAAATTAAAGGAAATTAATGCTAAAAGCTTATCTAGAAAACATAAAAGATATTTCTACAAACGATAAAGAACATACCCATAGAACAGCTTTGCAAAATTTATTGCAAGCTATAAAAGATAATCAAGACAAGCAAAATAAAATCTCTATCAAACAAGAACCAAATAACGACAAAGAAGGTAGAGGTGCTCCGGATTTTTTGATTACAAAAGATTTTTTAACACTAGGTTACATAGAAAACAAAAGAGTAAATGCAAATCTTGATAACATCATAACAAGTGATCAAATTTTAAAATACACAAAATTAAGCCCAAATATCATTCTCACAGATTATTTAAGATTTATATTATTAAGTTTAAATGATAAGAATGAAATTATCATTTGTAAAGAAGTAAAAATTTGCTCTCTTGATGAGATTAAAAGCATTGTTAAAAATCAATCTTTACTAGATACTAAAACACAAGAGTTAAACGAACTTTTTAGCATATTTTTTTCTAAAATCCCAAATCCCATAAATTCAGCTTTAGATTTTGCAAACCATCTAAGCCTAAGAACAAGAATTTTAAAAGATGAGCTTTTATTATCAAGCAAAAATGAAACTTTATTAAGTTTATTTAACACCTTCAAAGAAACACTTTATAAAGAATTATCCTATGAAGAATTTTGCGATTCTTTTGCACAAACTTTAACTTATAGCTTATTCTTAGCAAAATTAAATAACGATACCGCAAAAGAAATAGATCTAAACAATGCTAAAAAATTCATACCAAAATCATTTCCATTAATCCGTTCTATGAGTGGATTTTTAGATGATAGTTTTGAAAATTTAGAAAATATAAAATGGCTTTTAGAAGAAATCATAAACATTATAAATCACATAGACATTACAAGTATTATAAAAGAACTAAACAAAACTAGTGAAAAAGATCTATTTAATCGTAGTATTTTATCTACTCACAAAGATCCTTATTTGCACTTTTATGAAACATTTTTAGCAAGTTATGATCCAAAGCTTAGAGAAGTAAGGGGAGTGTATTATACTCCTGCGCCTGTAGTAATTTTCATCATAAATGCCATAGATGAAGCTTTAAAACAAGATTTCAATCACAAAAAAGGCTTAAGCGAAGCTTTAGATAAAAATATAACCTTACTTGATTTTGCCACAGGCACTGGCACCTTTTTACTTGAAGCTTTTAGAAAAGCTTTAGAACCTATAAGCAAAAATAGCGTTAATTACAATCCAAAAGCTTTGATAGACAAATTTTGTGGTTTTGAATTTTTAATAGCCCCTTACACCATAGCACATTTAAAAATTTCTCAAAGTTTTAAAGAAGAATTTAACTCTCCATTAAACGATGATGAAAGTCTTAAAATAGCACTAACAAATACTTTATATTTTAAAAGCATATCCAAAGAACAAAATGATCAAAACACGCTTTTTACTCTCATTGATCTAACAAGAGAATTTAAAAAAGCACAAAAAATAAAAGAAGAACAAATTCTAATCATCACAGGCAATCCGCCTTATAGTGGAGCAAGTAGCAACAAAGGCTTATACGAAGATGAGATCAAAATAAGCTATGGTTTAGAACCAAGCAAAGCAAATCTTAATAATGAACAAAAAAAGTGGATAAGCTCGTATTTTAAAGAAAAATCCAAACAAAACACAAGTACTTTTAAAGCCATATATGAAAAACACAAACTAGAAAATGAAAAAAATCCAAAAGTAATGCTTGATGACTATGTAAAATTCATACGCTTTGCCCAAAGTAAAATCGACTCTCAAGAAAGCGGAATTTTTGCTTTTATTTCAAATAATAGCTTTTTAGATAATCCTACCTTTAGAGGTATGAGATATTCTTTAATGCAAAGCTTTGATAAAATTTATATACTTAATTTACACGGCGATACTAGAAAAAAAGAAAAAGCTCCTGATGGAAGCAAAGATGATAATGTCTTTGATATCATGCAAGGTGTGAGCATAAATATCTTTATAAAACAAAATTCAAAAGCTAAAAATACAAACATTTATTATCATGATTTATACGGCAAAAGAAAGGATAAATACGAATTTTTATATGAAAATGACTTAAATTCTATAAAATGGACTTTGGTAAAAAACAACGAGCCTTTTTATCTTTTCTTACCACAAAATAATGATTTATTAGAAGAATACAACAAGGGCATAAGCGTAAAAGATATTTTTATGCTTTCAAGCGTAGGAATTGCAAGCTCTAAGGATGCTATATTAATCTCAACGAATAATAAAAAATTAGAACAACAAGTTTATAATTTTTATAATGAATTTGATAAAAAATACATTAAAGAAATAGCATATAAACCTTTTGATACGCAAAAAATTTATTATGATATAAAAAAAGTGGAAAGACCAAGAATTGACATAATGGAACATTTTTTGGGGTATGAAAACATAGGTTTGATTTATGATAGAGGCACTAATCTAAAAGAAATTTCAAATTTATTTATAAGCTCAAAAGTTATAGATAAACATTTAGTCGGAGCAAATAGCTATGTTTCTCCACTTTATCTTTATCCTACAACTAGAAGTAAAAAATTCCTAAAAAAAGAAAATCCAAATTTTAACGAAGAAAATTTTACCTCAAAAATAGAAAATTTCAAAGAAAGCTTTAGAACTTTCATAGATGAGCTTTATAAAGAAAAATTCTCACCAGAAGACATACTAGGCTATATTTATGCGGTGCTTTTTCATAAAATTTATAGAGAAAAATATCTTGATTTTTTAAAAATTGATTTTCCAAAAATTCCTTTTACAAAAGATAAAAATACTTTTAAAAATTTAAGCAAACTAGGCTTAAAACTTGTAAATTTACATTTATTAAAAAATGATGAGTTAGATTTTAATGTAGGTGAAGCCTTGTTTAAAGACATTAAAAATAAAAATTTCAAAATACAAAAAATCAAATACAACAAAGACGTAAAAGAACTTTTCATAAACGAAAGTTTGTATTTTAATAAAGTAAGTCCTGAAATTTATGAGTTTAAAATAGGCGGCTATGCTGTGCTAGATAAATACCTAAAAAGCCACAAAGAAGAAGACATAGATCATAAGTATTTTACCTTGATCATACAAACTTTAGATGAAACTTTAAAAATTCAAGATGAAATTTCAAAAATCAATCTTAGCTAGTATAACTAGCTAATGATTAAAAGTTTTATCTTAGCTTCTATAATCTCTTCTACTTCATCTTTTACAAAGCTTTCTAACTCTTGTTTGTTTGTATTAATACCATTCATACTTAAATGCCACAAAGCATTTTCTATCGCACTTTGTTTGTCTCTTTTTACCACTCTAGTTTCGTTAAAAATTTCACACTCATAAGGGATATTTTGTGTATTTAAAAAACCTTGCAAATCACTTTCATAAAAACCTTTAAAATGAGTGTTAAAATGCTCAAATATAGGATCTAAAAAGCTACTTTTACGCCTACTTGCCCAGCCTAAATACACTTTTTTAGAAGCTAAGTTTAAAAAAGCTTTATAGTCTTTTTCATTTTGTAAAGCAGGAGACATACTTAAAAAGGCTAAGTCAAATTTTGCGTTATTATTTTTATAAAAGCTTTCAAAGTCTAAATTCAGGGTTTTTACGTTTGATATGGTATGAGTTTTTGCATTTTCTTGTAAAATTTCAAGCATAACATTTGCACTATCTAGAGCTAAAATTTCTTTAGCTTCTTTGGCTAAATGTAAAGTCCAAACCCCAGTTCCACATCCTATATCTATAATACTTTTATCTTGAAAGGAAATCTTTAAATTTTGTAAATATTCAAAAGTTTGTTTTTGTATAGTGTTTAAAGTGTTTTGATATCTTGCGTAAGTTTTAGCCTTTTTATCCCATAAATTCATATACTTTCCTTTATAAAATATACAAAATCATAGCATAAATTTTTAAAATTCAAGCCCAAAGAAA
>CBJMI02800__coassemble_537_pt1 | contig 32310 bp, 31 predicted proteins | sample CBJMI02800__metabat2_low_PE_005 | metagenome-assembled genome bin CBJMI02800 | reverse complement strand
AAAAGCTTGCGATAATAATTTAGGCGAATATGTACATTTTGGAGTAACCACTCAAGATATCATCGATACAGGACTGGTTTTACAATTTAAAGAAGCAATGACTCTTATAAAAAGCGAATTAAAAGCTATCGCAAAAGCCCTAGCAAAACTAGCTAAAACCCATAAAAATACTGCTATGATGGGAAGAACTTTGGCACTTCAAGTTTTGCCTATTACTTTTGGACATAAAGTGGCTATTTGGTTAAGCGAACTTGAGCGTCATTTTGAAAGAATACTTGAACTTGAAAAAAGACTTTATGTAGGCAGTATAGTAAGCGCTGTAGGAACTAAAGCAAGTTTAAGTGATGAGTGCAATGAAGTAGAAAAACTCACTTTAGAAAATTTAGGACTTGATGTGCCTAATATTTCTTGGCAGAGCGCACGTGATCGCTTTATAGAACTTGGTTTTGTACTAGGCAATATCAACGCAACCTTTAACAAAATCGCTCATGAAATTTTAATCCTTTCACATAATGAAATTGATGAAGTTGCTGAACCTTTTGGCAAAGGACGAGTAGGATCAAGCACTATGCCACACAAAAGAAATCCTGCAGTAAGCGAAAATGCAGTTACAGTAAGCAATGCCTTTAAAGCAAATTTAGCCATTTTAAGTGATATTGAAAGACATGAACATGAAAGAGATGGTCCAAGTTTGAAAAATGGAATGGAAGCTTTTACCTGAAATGTTTTTAATGCTTTCTGTGGTTTTAGCAAATATGAAATTCGCTCTTAGTGATTTAGAAGTAAAAAAAGACAAAATGCTTAAAAATTTAAATACTCTTAATGGTTTTGTTTTAGCAGAGCGTGTTATGTTTGCATTAAGCGATCATTATGGAAAACAACACGCCCATGAGATTGTTTATGAAAATGCTATGCTAGGTATCGAAAAACAAAAAACCTTTAAAGAAGTTTTACTTGCAGATAAAAGAGTATCTAAGGTATTGAAAGAAAAAGAAATCGATGCTTTGCTTGATGCAACAACCTATGTAGGATATGCACCAAAACTTGTAGATGAATTTTTGGAAAAAATCAAAAATAGTGCTATTTTAAAATAGGAAAAATCATGTTCTATAGTGAAATTTTAGCGGATTTTATTTTCAATCTTAAATATGAAAATATCCCTAATACAGTTGTTCAAAGAGCTAAAGAACTTATGCTTGATAGCCTTGGAACAGCTATAGCAGCAAGCAAAGAAGAATGTGTTTTAAATGCTTTTAAAGCTTTTGAAAATTTAAGCACAGAAAAAAATACTCTTATTTGGGTAAATGATCAAAAATTAGATCCTATATACGCAGCCATGCTAGATGGCATTGCTTCTCATGCGTTAGATTTTGACGATACACATACAGAAGCGATTTTGCATGCAAGTGCAATTTTAACTCCACTTTGTTTAAGTTATGGTTTTCATGTTAACAAAGATGCGAAAAAAATCATCAAAGCTTTTATAGTAGGCTGGGAAATTGCAGCTAGAGTAGGCATTGCAAGCAAAGGTACTTTTCATAAGCGTGGTTTTCATACCACTGCTATTGCAGGAATTTTTGGAAGCGTAAGTGCAAGTGCAATCTTGCTAGATCTTAACAAAGAACAAATCATCAATGCTTTAGGACTTGCAGGAAGTTTTGCAAGTGGGATTAATGAGTTTTTATCCAATGGATCTAATTCAAAAGTTTTGCATATTGCCAATGCTATTAAAAACGGTATTATAGTAGCTCATTTTGCTAAAAACCATATGAGTGGACCTTTGAGTATTTTTGAAGGTAGGGATAATATCTTTAAATGTTTTGGCATAGAAGAAGAATGCGATAAAACAGAACTTAACAAAGCCTTAGGAGAAATTTGGCAAACTATGCAAGAATCAAGCCTTATCCAAGTTGTCATTTTGCTCATGGGCTTATTGATTGTGCTATTGCTTTAAAAAATGATGGTTTAAAAGCTGATGAAATTAAAAGTATTCATTGTTTTGTAGATGAAGTTCCTGTTTCTTTTATCTGCGATCCTTTGGAAGCAAAATACACTCCAAATAGTGCTTATGAAGCTAAATTTTCCATGCTTTTTTAATGACTCTAGGATTCTTTGATGGTAAAATCACTCTTGAATCTTATGAAAATTTAAAGCGTGAAGAAGTACTAGAATTTGCTAAAAAAATCAGTTACGAAAAAAGAAAATCTCAAGGCTTTCCAAAATATTTTCCAGGGCATTTAGAAGCCAGTTTGCAAGATGGACGCACAATCCAAAAAGATGTTTTTATAAATAAAGGTAATTTTGATAATCCATTAAGTTTTGAAGAATTAAAAGCTAAATTTTTAGCCAATGCACAAATTTACCTTGATAATGCTAAAGCTAACAAAATTCTAGATCAAATCATCAATCTAGAAAATTTAAACCACTTTTCTTTTTAAATATTAATCCTTCTTTTTATAAGAAGGATAATTTCATTACACTTTTTTATTATAATATTTATTATTAATTTAGGAATTACAATGACTTTAGATAATTTAAAAGATGGACAAAAGGCTATTATTGTCAATTTAAGCGCTCAAAAAGAACTCAAAAATAGACTTTTAAGCTTTGGATTTATCAAAAATAAAAACTTGAAAAAAATTCACTCCTCTTTAAAAAATGCCACCATAATGGTAGAGCTTGATGCAAGTTGTGTTATCCTAAGATCTGATGAAGCTAAAACCATAGAAGTGAATCTTATATGAAAAAAATCAAAATAGCCCTTGTAGGTCAGCCTAATGTAGGCAAAAGTCTTCTTATTAATGCGCTTTGCAAAGCTAATATGAAAGTAGGAAATTTTAGCGGAGTTACTATAGAAAAAGCAAGTGCAAAAACTTTTTACAAAAACTATGAATTTGAAGTCATTGATTTACCAGGAACTTATTCTTTAGATGGATATAGTGAAGAAGAAAAAATCACACGCCATTTTTTAAATCAAAATGACTATGATGTTATTGTTAATGTTTTAGATGCTACCAATTTAGAACGTAATCTTATCCTTAGTGCAGAACTTTTAAGCCTTAATAAAAAAATGCTTTTAGCTTTAAATATGTGCGATGAAGCCAAAAAAGAAGGTATAGAGCTTGACACTTCTATTTTAAGCCAAGAATTTCAAAGTCAAGTTGTTGAAATTTCAGCAAAAACAAAAGAAATTTAGAACTTTTGCTGCAAAAAATTATTATTTTATTTGAAAGTAAATTTATTCCAAGATCTCAATTTTATACTCCGCTTTGCGAAAAAAGTCCGGAAAAAGAAGATTTATTATATTTTATTAATGAACTTTCAAAAAAAATTATCACACACAAAAAAGAAGAAAGAAATTTAACCAAAAAAATCGATGCCTTACTTATCCATAAATTCTTTGGCTTACCTATATTTTTATTTTTAATGTGGCTTTTATTTCAACTCACCTTTAGCTTAGGGCAAATTCCTATGGATTATATAGAATCAGGCTTTAATGCCTTAGGTGAACTTGTTAAAAACAATATTTCTAATACCTTCATCGCTTCAGCTTTAGCTGATGGGATTATCGCAGGTGTTGGTGCTGTGATACTTTTTTTACCTAATATAATAATTTTATTTTTAGGCATAGCTCTTTTAGAAACCACAGGCTATATGTCAAGAGTAGCTTTTTTACTTGATGGGATTTTACATAAATTTGGTTTGCATGGTAAAAGTTTTATTCCGCTAATCACTGGTTTTGGTTGTTCGGTACCTGCTTTTATGGCTACACGCACTCTTAAGAACAAAAGAGATAGACTTTTAACTCTTTTTGTGATCAATTTTATGAGTTGCGGGGCAAGACTTCCTGTATATGTGCTTTTTATCGGTGCTTTTTTTCCAAGTGAAAAAGCAGGAAATTATCTTTTTGGAATTTATATTTTAGGTGCGATTTTGGGACTTTGTGCTGCAAAATTTTTAAGAATGACAGCATTTCGTGGACTTGATGAACCTTTTGTTATGGAAATGCCAAAATATCGTATGCCAAATTGGCATTTAGTTTGGTTTATGGTTTATAATAAAGCCAAAATGTATCTTAAAAAAGCAGGAACTTTCATACTTTTAGCCTCTTTGCTCATATGGTTTGCTAGCAATTTTCCAAAAAATGAAGAAAATTTAAATGATTTTAACGCTCAAGAAAGAGCTATAGAACAAAGTTATCTAGGACAATTTGGCAAAGGCATAGAACCTATTTTTAAACCCCTTGAGTTAGATTGGAAATTAAGCGTATCTTTAATCAGTGGTTTGGCCGCTAAAGAAGTGATGATTTCAACTATGGGAGTACTTTATTCACTAGGAAAAGATGTAGATGAAACAAATAATGATTTAAAAGGAATTATTGCCAAAAATATACCTATACCAAGTGCAGTGGCTTTTATTTTATTTGTAATGATTTATAATCCCTGCTTTGCAGCAACTATAGTTTTTTCAAAAGAAAGTGGAAAGCTAAAATATACTCTCTTTCTCTTTCTTTTTACCTGCACAAGTGCTTATATAGTAGCTTTTATAGGGTTTCATATTGCTAAAATTTTATTAAATTAACTTGCTTTTAATGATGAAATTTTAGTAATATTATCTTCAAAAGCTTTTAAAATACTATAAGCAATACCTTCAAAATCAAGCCCACCGCAAAGATAGATTAAAGTCATACGAAAAGATTTACTCACATCAAGCTTTGGTTTTTCAGCATTCATATTTAACTTAAAATCATAAGGACTTGCATGTTTAAAAGCATAATTTTTTGCCGCAATTAAAAAATCATTCTTATCTTTTAAAAATGCGCCTTTAACCAAAATAAAACTCATCTCAAGATATTTCCAAAAATCTTTTGAAGGCATAGGATTTTCATCAAAATTTTGTTCTATAAAAGCATAGTTTTTCTCAAAGGATTTTTTATAATTTTCTACAAGCGAAGCACCTAATTTATTTTTAGCTATATTTTGTAAAATAAGTTTTATATTGCTTTCAAATTCAAAATCTATTTGTTCTAAAATTTTAATTTGCTCTTCTAGAAAAAATTCTTGTTTTAACTCTTCATTGCAAAGTTTAGCGTAAGAAAAAATATTTGCCATAGGTTTTTCATAATTCCCAAACTCATCCCAAAAATTTTTCTCACTACAGGCTATACAACCATGTCCTGCAGCCACTGGCCAAGAAGTTTTAGCATTAAATTTCACTTTAGGACAGTTGTTGTAAGTATAAGGTCCTTTACAACCTATCTTAAATAAACAAGCTCCATTCTTTGCAGCTTCATCGTCAAAATGTTCAGCAAAAATCCCACTTTCAAATTTCGCCTTTCTTTCACACATATCATGCAAACATTTACCATAAGCCCACACAGGACGATTTTGCTCATCAAGTTCAGGCAAAACTCCAAATAAAGCAAAAAAACTTAAAGTCGCAATGATATTTATATCACTTGGAGGACAACCTGGGATATTTACTACTTTTTGACTTAAGACTTCGCTAATACCACAAGTTTTACTAGGATTTGGATAAGCAGCCTGAATACCACCATAACTTGAACAAGTACCCACTGCAAAGATAGCCTTGGCTTTAGCGGCTAGTTTTTCTAAAATTTCATAGCCACTCTCTCCTTGCGCTCCTATAGTAAGAAAAAAGGTATCAATGGCTGCAACACCACCTTCAACCGCTAAAATAAAATCTTCTTCTAAAACATGCTCTAAAAGTTCTTCAGCCTTAGTGCCATTTGCTGCCATTAAAGTTTCATGATATTCTAAAGAAAAAAAATCAAAAATAAGCTCATCAAAACTTGGCAACTCAGAACGCAACAAACTCTCGCTACACCCTGTACATTCACAAAGATGAAGCCATACTAACTTTGTTTTAGGTGTGATTTGAAAAAATCTTTGAGCAAGAGCTGGAATTTCATTGCCTAAAGATAAATGCCTAGCAAGAATTTTTACACTTTCTTCATTGATAACCTTATCCTCTTTTAAAGTAGAATTCTCAAGTTTTTTAATGCGATCTTCAAGTATATTTTTTAATTCTTCATTGCTAAGCTTTGTCATTTTTTATCCTTTTTGATTATCCCAACAAAGAACAGTTTGCCCTTCTTCATTTTTTTCAACATCACCCATGCCCATGATGTTATATCCTGCATCAACATAATGTATTTCACCTGTAACACCATTTGCTAAATCGCTAAGTAAGTACATGGCCGAATTTCCTACATCTTCTATACTAACATTGCGTTTTAAAGGAGAATTGATTTCATTGTATTTTAAAATCATTCTAAAATCCCCTATTCCACTTGCTGCTAAAGTTTTAATAGGACCTGCTGAAATAGCATTAACACGAATTCCTTTTACCCCTAAATCTCTTGCCAAATAACGCACAGAACTTTCAAGCGCAGCTTTTGCTACACCCATAACATTATAATGAGGCACATATTTAACCCCTCCAAGATAACTTAAAGTCAAAATCGAACCCTTATCTTTTAAAATAGGTAAAACTGCACGTGTTAAAGAAAGTAAAGAATACACAGAAGTTTGCATAGCTATATCAAAAGCTTCTTTTGAAGTTTCTAAAAAAGAATTTTCTAAAGCTTCTTTTGGAGCAAAAGCAACCGCATGCACTACAAAATCAATCTCGCCTAAATCTTTTTTGATTTTTTCAGCGATAGAATCTAAATGCTCATTATTGTTTACATCAAGCTTATAAACAAAATTAGAATTAAACTCTTGTGCTATAGGTTCTACGCGTTTTTTTAAAGCATCATTTAAAAAAGTAAAAGCGAGCTGGGCTCCTTGATCAAAACATGCTTTTGCTATGCCATAAGCGATAGATTTATTATTCGCAACCCCTACAATAAGGCCTTTTTTACCCTTCATAATCATCTTTTATCCTTTGATTAATTTTATAAAATTTTCTACTTTTAAAGCTGCAGAGCCTATCAAAACTCCACCACAATATTTTACACTTAGAATTTCTTTAATATTATTTTCATTCACGCTTCCACCATAAAGCAAAGGCGCCTTGGTTAAACTCACTAAAAATTCAAGCACTTTAGCGATATCTGTACTTTGTGCACTCACTCCCGTTCCTATAGAATAAATAGGCTCATAAGCGATAATGAGTCTTTCATAATTTAAATCAATAATTTCAAGTTGTTTTTTTAAAAACTCTAAAGTCTTGCCTGAATTTTTTGTATCTAAATTTTCACCTATACAAAAAACAATTTTATAACCATGCTCTTTAGCAAAATCAAATTTAGCTCCAATAAGCTCTTCATCTCCTAAAGCTCTTCTTTCAGAATGCCCGATTAAAACACATTTGATCCCAAATTCGTCCAAATGCTCTTTTCCAAGCTCGCCTGTAAAAGCACCATTAACACAAGGATAAAAATTTTGGGCTCCTTGTATGAAGTTATTTTCATTTTCTAAAAATGCTACACTAGGTGGGAAAACGATAATATCATCACATTTTGCTCCCATAGTTTTATTTAAAATTTCAGCATAAATTTTAAAACTTGCTCTTGTGTGATTGCATTTTAAATTTGCAGCAAAGATCATTCATTTTCCTTAGATCTTAAAGCTTTTACACCTGGAAGTTCTTTGCCTTCTATAAGCTCAAGAGAAGCACCACCTCCAGTAGAAATAAAAGTCATCTCATCTGCATCGCCTGCGCGCGCAACCACATCAGCCGTATCACCGCCTCCAACAACAGAAGTTGCATGTCCTTCGCTGATATAATGACTCATTTTAATACTGCCTTTTGAAAATTTATCAATTTCAAAAACACCCATAGGTCCATTCCACCAAATCGTTTGCGCATCAGAAATCACCTCTTTAAAAAGTCTCACACTTGCAGGTCCTATATCTAAACCCATCCAACCATTTGGAATTTCTTGCGCTGGAACAAATTTCATCGGCGCATCTTGTGAGCACGCAGGAGCGGCTACAACGTCTACTGGAAGATAAATTTTCACTCCTAAATTTTTACCCTTGGTAAGAATTTTATTAGCTTCTTCTAAAAGTTCTTCTTCTAAAAGTGAATTTCCTATATCATAACCTAAGGCTTTTAAAAAAGTAAATGCCATACCTCCGCCTATGATTAATTTATCTACCTTTGGTAATAAATTTGTCAATGCTTGAAGTTTTCCACTTACCTTTGAACCTCCAACAACAGCGACAAAAGGACGTGCTGGATGTTTGATAAGATTGCTTGCAAAATCAATTTCTTTTTGGAGTAAAAATCCTGCACCTTTGTGTTTTTCATCAAAGAATTTAGTAATAGCCTCCACGCTAGAATGTGCTCTATGGCATACTCCAAAAGCATCATTGATATAAACTTGAACCATAGAAGCAAGTTCTTTGGCTAAATTTTCATCATTTTTAGTTTCGCCTTTTTCAAAACGTAAATTTTCAAGAAGTAAAATTTCACCTGCTTTTAAATTCATAGCTTTGGTTTTTGCATCTTCGCCGATAACATCTTTTGCCATAATAATTTCTTTATCTAAAAGTCTAGCAAGACGCTTAGCAACAGGTTCTAAAGAATACTTGGAACTAATTTCTTTTGGACGCCCTAAATGAGAGGCTAAAATCACACTACAACCATTATCCAAACAATATCTTATCGTAGGAATAGCTGATCTTATGCGTCTATCATCAGTGATATTTAAAAAATCATCTTGAGGAACATTAAAATCACATCTTATAAAAACTTTTTTCTTAGCTAAATCAATGTCTTTTATAGAAATAATATCACTCATGATTAAGCCTTATTTGCAATATATACTGCCATATCTACCAGACGACTTGAATAGCCCCATTCATTATCATACCAAGCAATTACCTTGATAAAATCATCCATAATCACTTGAGTTAAATCACTTGCTACAATGGCTCCATAAGAACAAGTGATAAAATCGCTTGAAACTCTTTCATCATCATCCACCATTAAAATGCCTTTTAAATTTGTAGCTGCAGCTTTTCTAAAAGCTTCATTGATTTCATCTTTGCTGACTTTACGGCTTAGCTGCGCAGTTAAATCCACGCTTGATACATCAATCACTGGCACACGCATACTTTGTCCGTGAAGCTTGCCATTAAGTTCAGGCATAACAAGTTTCATAGCTTTTGCTGCGCCTGTAGAAGTTGGAATGATATTTTGCGCTGCGGCACGAGAACGGCGTTTATCTTTGGCCTTAGCATCAATAATACTTTGTCCATTTGTATAAGCATGTATTGTTGTCATAAGTCCTTTTTCTATACCAAAATTATCTTGTAAAACACGACAAACAGGACCTAAACAATTTGTTGTACAACTTGCATTAGAAATAATGCTTTCACCCTTGTAAAGTTCTGAATTTACTCCTAAAACATAAGTAGGTGTATCATCTTTTGCAGGAGCACTCATGATCACTTTTTGCACTCCCATATCTATAAATTCTTGACATTTTGCCATAGTTAAATGCGCTCCTGTACACTCTAAAACAATTTGTGCGCCGTGTTTTGCAAAGTCAAGATCTTTTACATTGCGACTTTTAAATACTTTGATTTTTTTACCATTTACCACTAAATCATCGCCTTCACTATCAACACTGCCTTTAAATTCACCATGTACTGTATCGTATTTAAAAAGGTATTTTGTAAGTTCAATATCCGTAGTATCATTTATCGCCACAAGCTCAATATCATTTCTTTCTAAAATGATTCTTGCAACACATCTGCCTATGCGTCCAAAACCATTTATAGCAACTTTTACAGCCATTTAATTTCCTTTTGCAAAATATAATGCTAATATTCTACAAAAAAAAGGTTAAAATTTTAATGAAGATAGCACTTTTTGGTGGCAGTTTTGATCCACCGCATAATGGTCATAATAGCGTTGTTTTAGAGGCTTTGGAAAAATTAGATATTGATAAACTTATTATTATGCCTACTTATATCAATCCTTTTAAACAAAGTTTTAGTGCTGATGAAAAGCAAAGATTCTTATGGGTTAAAAAACTTTGGGGACATTTGCCAAAAGTTGAAATTTGCGATTTTGAAATCAGGCAAAAACGCCCTGTTCCTAGCATAGAAAGTGTTAAGTATCTTTATAAGCTTTATAATCCTAGTAAATTTTATCTTTTAATTGGCGCAGATCATTTAGAAAAACTTCATCTTTGGCATGATTTTGAAAAACTCAATTCTTTAGTAGAATTTGTTATTGCCAATCGCAATGATATAGGAATTCCTAAGAATTTCAAAGATTTAAAAACCAATAAAAAAATCGCTTCTTCTTTCATACGCGACACTTTAAATACAAATGAGGTTTGTGAAGAAATTAAAGATGAAGTAAAAAAATATTATGAAAAATTACAAAAAAATTGATACAATTTCAAAAATTAAAGGACAATAATGCAAGAAAGAATAGATTTAATCGTTAAAATTTTAGATGAAAAAAAAGCTGAAAATATCAAAACCATTGACATGAGCGAGCAAGAATACTTTGTAAAATATGTCATTATTGCAGCTACTTTAGGAGAAAGACACGCTCTATCCTTGATCGATGAGCTTAAAACACAACTTAAAGCCAAAGGTGAGGAATTTTTAAACATAGATAGTAGCGAAGAATGGAGCGTGATTGATCTTGGCGATATTTTAATCCATCTTTTAACACCAGAACACAGAGGAATTTATAATATAGAAGAATTACTAGAAAACCTTAAAAAAGGTAGGGTTTAAAAAAGCTAAATTTAATTAGCCTTTTAATTTTTAGAGATTATCAATATATTCTTTAATTTCTTTTTTAATTTTCTCTTTTTGTTCTTTTAAAGCTTCTTTTTTAGCTTTATACTCAGCCTTACTCATATAATCTTTTTGTTCTTTCAAGGCATCAAGTTCTTTTTCGATTTTTTCCACTTCTTGTTCTTTAAGTTTTTTAGCTTCTAACTTTTTATCATAAAACATAGGATCTTTGGCACAATCATTTTGTACTTGTTTTAAAGCAAGCTCTAAGCTTAAAGTTCTAGCTGTATCATTATGCGCTTTAGAAAAACTGATTTCTTTATTGATACGATCGATTTTTCTATCACATTCACTTGCACCAAAAGCAAAAGCACATAGTGTAAGTAGAATAAGTATTTTTTTCATTTTTAATTCCTTTTTAAAATAAATTAAATCGCGGAATATTATCTCATCAATTCTTAAATTTAGCTTTTATATCATTAAACAAAGTAAATACCATACTTTCAAGCTCTTTTGCTCTTTCTAAAGATGTTGCCTCAAAGCGTGTGATAAGATAAGGGCTGGTATTAGATGCACGAAGTAAAGCCCATCCATCGCCAAAATCTATCCTAGCTCCATCAATTTCACAAAGACTTTTAACACCTTTTAAAGCTCCTTTTTCAATCTCTTTTTGAAATTCTTCCACAAGTTTGAATTTTTCTTCTTCATTTACAGGAATTTTAATTTCAGGTGTAGTATAAAGTTTTGGTAAAGCTCTAATCATACTTTCTAGATCAAAACCTTTATAAACAAGCTCCAAGGCTCTTAAAAATGCATAAATTCCATCATCATAACCAAAATATCTATGTTTAAAGAAAATATGCCCACTCACCTCAGCAGCTAAATCAATATCTTTTTCTTTCATCATTTTTTTGATATTAGAATGTCCTGTTTTTCCCATAAAAATAGTTCCAAATTTAGCCACTTCATCAAAAAGATTTTTAGAACATTTTACCTCACCTAAAATGCGTGGATTAGGGATATCTTTAGCAAACAAATAACAAAGCTCATCCCCACAAAATACATGAGTTTTACTCAAAGCAACCATTCTATCAGCATCCCCATCAAAAGCAAAAGCTAAAGAATAATCTTGATTTTGATTTAAAAATTCTCTAATCGCACTTAAGTTTTCTTCTTCTGTAGGATCTGGAGCATGGTTTGGAAACTGTCCATCAGGCTCTGCAAACATTACATGAGCTTTTAAATTTAAAGTCTTGATTAAAGGCTCTATCACCACTCCAGCCGCACCATTTGTGCAATCAACACCAAATTTATAATTAAAATCCTTTAAAAAGCTAAATTGCTCGCACATAAATTTCACATAAAGGTTTAAAATATCGTATTTTTCTACTTCTAAATTTTCTTCAATATCATCATCTAAATGCTTATAAACTTCTTTTGAAAACTCTTTTAATTCTACGCCAAAAAAACTTTCTTTATTAATAGTAATTTTAAAACCATTATAATCTTTTGGGTTATGAGAGCCTGTTATCATAACATTTGCATCAAATTTCAAGCCCTCATAAAGACTAAAATATCCCAATGGAGTTGGCGCAAGCCCTATATCATAGATTTTTATTCCCGCTTTGTTAAGTCCGCTAATTAGATAATTAAAAAGCTCATTTGCACTATATCTTGCATCATAGCCCACGCTTACATTTTTACAGCCTTTATTTAGCATGGTTTTTCCCAAGCAAAAACCTATAGCCTTAACACTTTTTTCATTTAGTTCTTTGCCATAAAGCCCTCTTATATCATATTCCCTAAAAATCACATCTAACATTTTTTTCCTTCAAATTCATCTCTTCTTTAACCTAAAATTTATCGTTTTTCTAAAGCAAATTTGGATAGAAAAGAAATTTTTGCTACAATTTTACATTAATTTCACTAAATGAAGGAAAATTTATGGATGAAGAATTAGAAAACGAAGAAACGAAAAAGAAAAAAGGCGGTTCACTTGTAATTATTATTGTTATTTTACTTTTTGTTTTACTTCTTAGTATTATGGGAGTAATTGCTTGGCTTATTTCAAGCAGTTCAAGTGATGAAAGTGAAGTCAAAGAAGCTCCAAAAGAAGAGGCAAAAGCCGATAAACCTAAAGTTTCAGCTCCTGCTCAGCGAGGTAGTGATTTTGCTAATATAGGTCCTATGTATCCACTTGATCCTTTTACCCTAAATTTACTTAGCGATAGCGGCTCAAGATATGTAAAATGCACTATAGAACTAGAACAAAATAGCGAACTTTTAAAACCTGAACTTGATAAAAAAGTCCCAGTCATTCGTGATATTATTATTCGTACATTAACAGCTAAAACTTTTGAAGAAGTAAGTACACAAAAAGGCAAAGAACGTTTAAAAGATGAGCTAGTTGGAAAAATCAATGAAATTTTAACCGATGGCTTTATTAAAAATGTTTATTTTACGGATTTTGTAGTTTCTTAATGCGTGTAGGCTGTGATATCATCGCCATTTCTAGAATAGAAAAAATTCATTCTAGACATGGCAAAAATTTTTTGGATAAATTTCTAAGCCCAAAAGAACAAATACTCATTAAAAATCCAGCAACTCTAGCAGGTCTTTGGGCTGCTAAAGAAGCCGCTAGCAAGGCTTTGGGTGTTGGAATTTGTGAATTATGCAGTTTTTTTGATATTGAAATATCAAAAGATGAAAAAAACGCGCCTAAATTAAAATATTCTCAAAAAATTACAAAAGATTTTAATATCACTCAAACTTCCCTAAGTATTTCTCATGATAATGGTTTTGCTATAGCCATAGTGGCTGTAGTTTGATTATTTTCCTATAGTTTGCTTGTCTAAATTTCTTGAAAGTATGAAATCCACCACAGGTTGTTCTCTTTTGTTTGCTCTTTTACAATGATCTTTTTGAAAAAAATCTGTGATTTTTATAACAATCCTTGCCCATTTTTTGCGATTTCTTTCACGCCACGCATGAGAAGAAACGCTCTCCCAAGCATAGCCATTAAACAAGCTTGCATTTACAAAATGATCTAAGGCTCTAACACCCTGTCTTGCTCGTGCGGTATTAAAAAAAATTCCTATAATCACGATAAAAAGATATCCTAAAACTGCTAAAGGTACTATTGCACAAAGCAGAATAGTCCCTGCTAATTTTTCTTTTAAGCTTCCTTTTAAAGTGCGTTTTACACGACGACGAAAATTGGCGCGAATTTTAGTTCTAACTCTTTTCATAGCTTTCTTTTGCTAAATTTTATCCTCATACCATTAGCCGAACGCACTGTTAAACGCCCTACTACATCAGGTACAAAACCTTCTTCAAGTTCTAGTTTGTAAGTTTTTAAAATATTAGCCAAAATCAAAATCGCTTCTTGCATAGCAAAACCTTGTCCTATACAAATTCTTTCCCCTGCCCCAAAAGGCAAATAAGCATCTTTTTTGTACTCTCCTTCAAAACGAGAAGGATTAAATCCATGCGGATTTGTCCAAAATTCTTCATGTCTGTGTATCAGCCAAGGAGCAATCACCACCCCAGAACCTTTTTTAATAAGCTTATCTCTAACTTGGGTATCTTTTTTTGCCTCTCTTGCAAAAAACCCAACAGGAGGATAAAGTCTTAAAGATTCTTTAAAAATATTTGTTAAGTATTTAAACTGTCTTAGATGCGAAATTTCAACGACTCCACCCTGTAAAACCTGAGTAATCTCCTCGTAAGCTTTTTCTTGCTCCTTAGGATAAAGACTAAGCAAATAAAGCGTCCATGTCAAAGAACTTGCTGTGGTTTCATGTCCTGCTAAAAAAAGCATAGCCACTTGATCTAAAATTTCCTCAAAAGAAAAACGCTTATTTGTATCAGCATCCACTACTAAAAGCAAAGATCCTAAAATATCTTCAAATTCTGCATTATCTGCCATATCATATCTTGGTTTTATGATATCACTTAAAACCTGTCTGATCACATCTCCGGCTTTAGCACGCTTACGATCTCCTAGCACATAAGAAAGCCATTTTGGAAAACGAAACATACGACGCATGGCTGTATGCACGCTTTGCTCTTGAAAAGTCACAAAGGCGTTTAAGATTTTTTTACCTTTTCCCTCATCGAGTTTTGAAGACATAATGGTGCGAAAAATCACATCAGCGGTAATAAAAGTCATAGCTTCATCTACTTCGATAACAGCATGATTTGGATACTTGCCAAAACGATCCATCATATCTGCCACAGCTTCACTCATAAGATTAAACACTTTATTGATACGAGTCATTTCAAAACTTGGACGCAAAAGTTCTCTTTGTTTTTTCCAAACTTCACCATTTGTAGTAAAAATACTCTCCCCTAAAAGCGGACTTAAAAGCTCATGTAAAAATGCACTTTTAGGAAATTCTCTAACCTTATCAACCATCATTCTTTTAACTTCTTTAGTATCATTTATGACATAAAGATCAAAATTTGGCATCTTCACATAGCCTGTTTGCATTTTATAACTACGCTCATAAAGCCCGTCAAGCCAAGATCTACGCTTTAACAAAAAAGTTAAGAGCGTAGAAGCTTTATTTTTATAAGGTTTTGGAAAAAAGGGGCATTCACTCATATTTTTACCTTTTCTTCTAAAAATTTAGGCATTATGATGAAAGAAAAAAAATCATAATCACCTTTAACACTAATACTATAAAGATATAAAAAGTGCGCTTTGTTTTTATCTCTTTTTATTTTTTTATACTCATGTTTTTCATATAAAGTGTGAAATTTAGCACTTAAAAATGGAGGTGTAAATTTAGCATTTACGCCACTCGTGCGGAAAAAATCCACTTGAGGAAAACATGCTCCATCAATAATCGATGTGTAATCATACCATTTTAAATCAAACCTTGAAACAAATTCAAGCTTCTTTCTAAATTCATCCGCTTTTTTTTGATAACTCACTAAAGGAATGCATTCTCCTAAAGTAAGAATTTTTAATTTACGAAGTAAAGATAAATCTAAATTTTGTCTTAAAATACACTCCAAAACTTCTATACAAACTATAGTTCCAACACTATGTGCTACTAAAACAAGTTCATAATCTTGTTTATTTTCATTTTGTTTTAGCTTATCTACTATGGTATTTGCAAAAAGCTTGATTCTTTCTTGCATAGTGCCTGTTTTTTTATCTTGCCAAGTAGCACAAAAAGCACAAATTCTTGCTATCCAAAATACAGCTAATTTCTTACCTAATTTAAATAAAAAATGATTTAGTAAAAATCCTAAAAAACATCCTATGATGATAGCTAAAGAAAAATGCATATAATTTTGCAAAAAAGCAAAACTTCCAAAAGCCAAAACCAAAGAAAATAGTAAAGAAAATAACACATAAAAAAAAGGATAATAACCTGTGATAAGTTGATAAATCGACTCTTTGCCAAATTTGATAAAAAGCCCTGTGATAGTATAAATTCTAAAAAAACTATAACAATCTGCCAAAGCATCTTTATAATTTTCTGACCAATTTTTCTTAACAATATCATTCCATGTTAAAAAATGATATTTAGTTTGTACTCCTTCGCAAGAAATTTGAAAAAAAGGAAATTGCTCATTTTTTTCAATTTTACTTAAATCAACTTTAATGCTAAAAGCATGAGAATAATCTTTTAGGTTTTTTTTAAATAAATCATAATAAAATCTATAACTTTTAGGATCATATCCTGCTATATAAAATACTTCCCTATCCATACAATAATTTCTTTTTGCTTTTAATTATAACAACTTTGCTTTAAAAGCTCTCTTAATCAAAGCTTTTTAGTCTTATTTGTCTAAAAAGAAATTTTTATAAAAATTGCCGTTGAATTGATTAGTTTGTAAAAGATATTTTTTAAAATTACATACCAAAACAGGATTGGGTTTATAAGCATGAGCTTCACGCCAAAAAAATTGAAGTTTTTTTGGATAAGATAAGCCTTCAAAATCATAAAAAGCATTGCCACAAACCTTAGTCGGACAGCCTTCTAAAATAGCACTAAGGCCTACTGTTGAATTTATAGTAATACAACCCAAAGCCTTTCTTAAAAGAACTGGCAAGTGGGTATCATGAACATATAAAACCCTTCCTTCTACATGATATTTTTGACTTAAATCATTTATGAGTTTAGAATAATTCTTATAGCCCCTATCCATGGGATGGTGTTTAAAAACTAGATAAGATTTAGCTCTTGCATGGTTTGCAAAAGAAAGTATGGTTTCCTCTATAAAGTGCTCTATGCTTTTTTTGTAATGATATTTAATTTGCGTATCGCTATAAACTTGTAAAATCGCCAAAAAGTACTTTTTTTCTAAATTATAAATCTTTTCATTTAGTTTTTTTTCTGTAATCTTATAAAGATACTTTCTATACAATGATCTAAACCAAAATAAAAATTCAAAAGGATATAAAGTGCGATGATGAAGTTTGTTGTTAAAAAATGGAGCCAAAATAAAAGCAAACAACCAATACAAAAAAGCATCAAAAGCCATAAATTTAAATCCACCTGGAATTTCTTTTATACTTTCTTTGGTAAAAATATTTTGAGAAAGATAAAAATTTTTATCACGCGGTAAAGAAGAATTTGCATTCACCCCATCTTTTTCCAAAGTAATACAATAAGGCCTTAAATATCCTTCTTCAAAAATCCATATTTCAATTCCTAATTCTTTAGCCACTTTAATAGCCTTAGCATGTATAATGCGACAATCATTATACATTAAAATAGCATCGATTTTTTTATTTTGAAAAAAATCTCTATAGAAATTTTCAAGATCTTTTTCATCACACTTACACCTCGTTCCACTAGGATAGAAAAAAAAATCTCCGCCGTTAAAATTGAGTTTAAAAACTTTGGTTTGGTTTTTTTTCATTTTCATTGCAAGATGATGAAAAAAATTTCCCACAGGTCCTTGCAAGAGTAAAACATTTTTACCGCTAAATTCTTTTTTAATTTTAGTGCTAAATCTCATTTCTTTGCTAAAAATTCATAAAATCTTCTTATTTTTCTAAGCATAAAAGTTTTAAAATCTATTGCCAATTTTATATATTTTTTTGAAAAATAAGCTTTTTGTAAATTTAGCATTATATCTAAACAAACTTCAATTTCACATAAAGTTTTTGTTTTAGGATTTATATATCTTGGATATATGATCAAAGCACCTGCTACAAGCTCTTCTAGGCTTAGTTTTCTTGTTCTTCTTTCGCATCTATATTTATCTTTTGTTAAACCCCAGCCCGCATAAAAAGGCATGCCATAAGTAAAAACTTTTTTAGCTCTTAAAAGAGCATCAAAACCACTTGTAGAAGTAATAGTGTGAATTTCATCAGCAATTTTTATAGCGCTATCAATACTGCAATCTTTTACAATCTCATCACAAAATTCCAAGATGAGTGTTTCATCTTTTAAACCTACACGGTTGCCGCTTAACACATCAGGATGGGGTTTAAAGATGATATAAGCATCTTGATTTTTAGAACGCACCTCCTTAAGCAAATCAAGAGTAGATAAGCCAAAACCCCCTAAAATCATCGAAGCATCATCTTCAACTTGAGCAGGGATTAAAATAATCTTTTGTCCTATTTTGGCATTGATTTTTAAGTCTTCATGCTTTAAGCCATTGTATTTTGAAAAGCGGTTCTCAAGTAAGATTTTTATAATATTTTTTGCCCTATTTAGCATATTTTCATCAAAAATTTCGTTTTGCAAAAGCTCTTCTAATTTACTTGCTTTATTTGGATCTATGTAAAGTCCTTTATCATCAACGATTAAAGAAAAAGGGCGCGTAAGATCAGAACCTAAAGAGATTGAGCGAATAAATCCATCTTCAACTAAAGAAATTTTGGGAGTAAAATGGAGCAAATTCTCATCTTGCGCTTTTTTTATAAGAGTAGTTTTAAGAGCGTTATAATCTATCCTTTTACCCCAAATGAAAAATTTATCATTTTCTTTAAGTTTATATCTAGCTAAAGATTTTAAAGAATTTAAAAAAATAATTTTATTATCTTTGGCCTTAAAAAAAGGCTTGATAAAATGCCTTTTCCATAAGGTAAAACCTAACATAAAAAGCTTGTTAGAATTTACCTTTTCTATATCTTTATATTTTGCTAAAGTTTGAATAGTATCAAAAATATTACTTTTTTGATTTAAATAAGGATTAAAATACTCGCTATAAAGTATATAAGCAGCATAGAAAACTTCTTCTAAACTTCTTTTTTGCATCCTTCTTTTACACTCTAATTTATCTTTTGTTAGACCCCAACCTGCATAAAAAGGCATACCATAACAAATACACTCACATTCTTGCATCAAAGCTTCAAAACCCATACCAGAAGTTTTGGTATAAACCTTATCAAAAAACTCAAGTAAGGCTATGGGATTAAAATTTTCAGTAATTAAAATACATTCTTTAGGTAAGGAATTTATATCTAAATCACTTTGTTTTTTACCGCTTAAAACATCAGGATGGATTTTTATATAAATTTTAGATTTAGGATTTTCTTTTATGGCATCTTTTATCATATCGACGGTTTTAAAACCTTTAGCAAGCCCAAATTCAAGCGAGGCATCATTGGCCGTTTGGGTGATGATTAAAACCCTTTTTTCATCTTTTTGAAAATAATCATCTGGAATATCGAGATTGTTATTATACTTGCTAATTTTATATTTTTTGATAAGCTCTATAGCTTTTTTAGCTTGCTTGATTTCTTCATCTTTAAATTCATAAGTATTTAAAAGATTTTCAAGCTTTGAAGGTGCTGTTGCATCATAATAAATGCCTATATCATCTTTAACCATAGAAAAACTTGGGCTATTTTCAACCCCTAAGTTTAATGAGCGGATAAATCCATCTTCTAAAAGTATGAATTTAGCCTTATATTTTTTAGCTAAATTCATAGCTTTTAAACCTGATTTTTTGCGTCCCCAACCAAAGAAAAGATCATCTTTTTTGATTTTTAAATTTTTCTTATACAAAGAAATAGTATAAAAATTTCTAGCATTAGCAATAAGTTTTTTTGATATTGAGTAATGCTTCACAATGCCAATTTCTTTATTATAAGTTCAACTTTTTCTTCTAAATTATTTCGACAAGAATTATCAATCACTAAATCAGCCTCTGGTTTATCAAATTCTATATCAACACCAACTACATTATCAATTTCTTTATTTAAAGCCTTAGTATAAAGCCCTTTTTGATCTCTTTGCATTAATTCATGCATATCGCATTCTATATAAATTTCATAATAATTTTTTAATTGCTTTCTATTGTAATCATAAATCTCATTAAACATTGAAATCGTAGTGACAATAACTATCATACCTTGATCGTTTAAAAATTTTGCAAATTTAGCTCTTTTCAAAGCCATATCTATGCGACCTTGTCTATCGTATGCATAATGTCCTAATATTTCTCTTAACTCATCTCCATCGAGATAAATAAGATTTTTATATTTTAGCTTTAATTTTTCATACAAAGCTTGACCTATAGTTGTTTTTCCGCTTCCAGCTAAACCAGTAAGCCAAATAATATAAGGACTATTTATCAATTTGCACCTCTAAATCACTCATAAAATCAATTTCACACCAATTGCCATCAATTTCCACTGCTTTTGCGTTGTTGTATTTTTCAATTAAAGCTTGTAAAAAACTTGTCATGTACATATTTTCAAAATTTTTATTATCATATAAAATATCTCGATCAAGCATTTCATAAAAAGCAATAACTTCGGAAAGAAATTGATAAGAAAATTTAAAAAGTCCTATATATTGAGCTTCTATCTCATCATAGGCATTAGCTTTTTTTCCAAGTTCTATAATATAACCATTTGTCATCTTTAATGTTTCAGCATCTTCTAAAGGATTTGCAAAGCGTTTGCTCCAAAGCTTACGCCAAGACTTATCAACTACTATAGCAAGTTCTTCTTTGGCATTTATAAGCTTTTGCACACAATCTTGAAAATAAACAATATCCGCATAAGAAATAATCAAATCTTGTTTTTCTTCGATGCATTTTAACATAAAATCTTTAGCGCAAAAAAAAGTATGAACCATATTGGTTTTATCATATTTTGAATTAATAAAAAAATGCTCAATATCATATTTATTAAGATAATTTTTTAGCACATCGTTTAAATATCCACCCACAACAGCTATTTCATTTATACCTGCTGATTTTAAAGCTTCGATTTCATAATCTATGATTTTTTTATTCTTATACTCAACCATACACTTTGGTTGATCTTTTGTTAAAGGCATCAGCCTTGATCCAAAACCTGCTGCTAAGATAATTGCATTCATATTATTCCTTGATTAAACTAAACCACTCTCTTAAAATTTGAATATTATTAAGCCCATTTTCTCTTTCAATATGCCACATTATACCAAAAATATTTTCATACTTATGCTTAAAAGCTTCTATGGTATTATCTTTTGCTAAGCAAAGTTCTACAAGATCTTCGCCTAATTTTTCAATAGCAAAATTATGAAAAGAATTACTTATAAATTTTTCTTTTGAGAAAAATACTTCATGTTTACCTATATGATTTTCACAAGGACTTATATGGCTGTTAAAATAATGAGCTATCATCTGAGCTCCTCTGCAAATTCCTAAAAGTGGTATTTTTTCTTTTAAACAAATTTCTATAACTTGCTTTTCGTATAAATCTCTCTTTTTAGATAAAACATTAGGACTATAAAAACTTAAATCATTGCCACCGCTTAATATCACAGCTTTTATTAGATGTTTATAATGAGAAAAATCTATTTCATAGCTAAGAGGAAGAGGAGTAAAATTTTTAAATAAATCTTTATTAAATAATTTTCCCCAATCCAAAGCCAAACATTCTCTTTCTTCATGATAACTTTCGTTGCAAATAAGCCTTTGAGTAATACCTATAAACAAAATATTTGCTCACTTTCACATTCTATATTTATTTTTTTAGCTTTTAAATATTTTTCAAAATTTTCTTCTCCAACTCCTATAACAGCAGGCATTCCAAGTTCTGAGGCACGAATGGCCATATGTGAATTAGCACCCCCATAACATGTAATAAGTCCTGCTATATTTTTTGTAAATAAATAATCATATCCAGGATCTGCTGCATAAATTAAAACAATCTTTCCTTCTAAATCTTTATCATTTTCTTTCGCCGTAAATGCAGTGATGCTCTTTTGTGTAATGAAATTTGGAATAATACTATGATTATAAAAAGAAAAAATTTCATCGGCATTGCAAAGCAAAGAAGGAAGTTTTATAGCTTGTGTAAGTTCATATTCTTTTTTATTGCGATTAATTTCTTCTACAAACTGCTCTTTTGGATTTATAGAATAAAGACTAGAATAAAGATTTAAAATGCTTTTTATATCAAGATGAGCCAAATCTTCTTTTTCAATACCATAATATTTGCCTAATTCTTCTATATAAACTATAGCCTTAGAAAGCAATCTAGTAAATTCAAATTTTACCAATTCTCTACCTTCAATAGCTTGTTTTAAAAAATCAAAAAATTCACAAGCACTAATTTCTAGTCCATGTTCTCTAAGTAAAGCATTTAAAGCTTTTGTCTTTTCTTCTGAAAAAACAAAAGCTTTATCTTGTAAATAAACTTTACTATCTTTTTGATCCACATCAAAATAAAGTTCAAAATCTTCATCATATCTTGGAGATAAAATATTATAAGTTCCTGCTCTTAAATGTCCAAAATCTTTTAAAAATTGATCTTTGTTGTGAAAATTAAGATGGTTTGTTTGTTTGCTTAAATTTTTGCTCACTGTATTGAGTGAATTTAAAAAATCATCTTTTTCCTCTTTGGTTATAAAATCAATCTCAACTAAAGAATTTAAAAGTTGCATTGCTACAAATGCAGCCCTAGCCACCCCAGCAAAAGGCAAGGTTCCATAACGCTTGCATTCTTCAATAAGCCAATAAATTTTATCAATTAAAGAAAAATTAGAATTAATAATGCCATCATATCTTTCTTTTAGCTTATAAGCTTTTTGTATGTCTTTTAAATAAAACCCTGATCTAGGATTAATAATCTTATTTGTAAGTTCTAATAATGAAAATTCTAATCTTTTGATTTCATTTTCATTAAAACCATGATTTAAAAGTTCTTCTAATTTTTTAGAACTATTAAAGTCATAACAAGAATAAACAATATTAAATTCAATCTTATCGTGCAATTCATGATTTTTATTAAGCTTATCTAAGTAAAAATTGACAAGTTTTTGTGCAATATTTTCATCTAATTTTTTTGATATAAAAGAATTAAAAGATAATCTTACATCCACATAAGGAATGCCTAAAAAAGAATGGATTAAAGGATGGGATCTTAGATCTCTATAACCATAATTATCTCTTTGATACGCCCAGATATTATCCGTAATGATTTCTTTATATAAACTAAAAGCTAAACGCTTAGGTCTTAACCCTATGATTTCAGCTGGATTCCAATCAGGCATTACCCCAAAAATAGCTTTATCTCCCAAAACTCTAGATCTTGATTCTTTTAAAGACTCAAAACGTTTATAAAATCTATATAAAGCTTCTTTTGGTAAAGAATGAAATAAATTATTTTTTTCATGCATAACCAAAGGACGCACTTGTAAGCAAAAAAGTTCTTCCTTATCATCTTGAATAGCAAATGCAAATTCAACATCTAAAAAATGACAATCATATAAAACTTCTAATTCTTTTATAAGTTCTATAATTTTTTGAAGTCTAATATCTTTAAATTCTAAATAATTTCTGTAATGATAGTAAGTTTTTGCACTCTTACTGCTTCCATCTGTAATAGAGCTATTTGAACCATTTTCATCATATTGAAGACAAAAATAAGGGGAAAAATTATCCTTATCAACACTAAAACCAACTCCACAAAGAGTAATGTTTTCAAGCATAGGTTGAACTAAAATTTCATCACTTTTTGATGGCATAGAATTGGCAACTTCATATAAAGCTTTTAATAACTCATCTTTAGAATCAGCTTTAATATTTGCCAAAGAAAGAAAAGCACCTGCATTGGAGTTTTTCATGCTATCTTCACTTAAAGAAGAACTTCTTATAATGAGTCTATTAGCCTTTAAGGTTTGAATGTCCTGTAAAACTTTATCTTCATTTGATATTAATTCTTCAAGCGAAGTTAAAACCAAAGGTAGAACTTTTGCTTTTTTTAATTTTGTTTGTAAATTTTTTAAATTTTGTGCTTTGGTTTTAAATTTTAACTCCGCCATGTTTTTCCTTAGTTTTATATTTTTTTAGCACTCCAACAACGAGTGGTATATTTTATGCTAAATTCCTTAGGAAGTCTTTGTGAAATTTTATTACTAATTTTATTAAAAAGTTCATTTCCTTCATCAGTCTCCAAATCCCAGTAAGGATTTTTAACACTCTTCCATGCATTAATATAATTTTCAATGCTTTGATGAAAATAAAAATCCTCTTCAATATAAACAATATTATCAAAAAGATCCTTTCGACTCTCTATAATTGGTCTTTGATCTTCTCTTCTTGTTCCCCTTGTATAATTTGGTACAAATTCTACAATAGTATCTTCAGCTATTTTTTGCACAGGATCGTTTAAATCCCTGTGATTCCACATACAAGAAAAATATCCCTCTGATTTTAATAAGCGATGCGCTTCCTCTAAGGCTTCATTTCTATCCATTACATTAAAACTACTACCAAAAGTCACCCAATCAAATTCACTATTTTGGAGTGTTGAGTTTAAGCCTGTTGCTCTAACCCAGTCAATCTTTTGATCCTTGGTTCTTTCTATCCCGATCTCACGCATCGCATCATTTGGTTCTACAGATACTACCTTACATCCTCTTTCTAAAAGCATAATGCTTAAATTTCCAGTTCCTGCACCGATATCAGCGACTTTAATATCTTTTTTTCCAACTAAGCTAATAAGCATATCTATAGTTTTTGGAGCATAATTTGGTCTATAGCTATAAAATTTAGCATGCTTGGTATAATCCCACACTTGTTCTACTAGTTTTTGCATTTTATTTCCTTTTTTTCATCTTTGACAAGCTTGATGAAAAAAAGGAGGTATTTTATGCTTTTCTAGCTGTCCATGCTCTTATTTTATAAGGAATCTCTATACTTTGCATATGAGAAATTTTAGCTTCTATCATCTCTAAAATTTCCTTCCATCTTTTTTCACCTGCTTGTGCTTGTATATCATTTACAGAATGCCAAGCTCCAAGATAACGCTCTTTATCCCAAAACTCTTTATAGTCACACTCCATAAAAAAGCAGTCTATGAAATCTCCTGTTGAAACAAGAATTTCTTCCCATTTTTTAACATTTTGAGTGCCACTGCTTACACGAGCAAGATCTGGAACAATATGTTTAATCTCCTTTTCAATTTCATCAAAAACCGAACCCTCTACAATGTGGCGAGGATTCCAAATCGCAGTAAAATACCCCCCCCCTGTCAATATACGATTAAATTCTGGGAGAGATTTTTTAGGATCTGTCCAATGGAAAGAACTAGCCATGATGACCCAATCAGCTTGATTATTGCTCATGCAGGTTTCTTCGCCACTCCCTTTATGCCAAGAAATATTTGATAAATTTTGTGTAAATTTTTGCCCTTCTTCACGCATATTATCGTTTGGTTCCACAGCACTAATTTGGCATCCAAACATTTCTCCCAACATCTTAGTAAGTTTTCCAGTTCCAGCTCCTACTTCAACAATATTTAAATCTTTTAAATTTTTATTTTTATCATTGATACAAGCTACAAGTTTTTCAAGTAAAAACGGACTATAAGCAGGTCTATTGTGATAATGTTTTGCAACTTTTGTAAAATCCCCTTGTTTCATATTCATTCCTTTTTCTAAATTAAAACATAATTATATCTTTTTTTTATTAATTTACAAATCTTTCTCCTAAATATCACCATCCAACTCCTTGCACATTTTTTCAAATTCTTGGTAATATTTCCAAGAAGCTACTATATCTGGACGATGTTGTTTAATATAAACCAATTCTTCATCCAAGATATTTTTAGCACTTACTCTAGCATTTTTATTATTATATAAATGTCTCAAAACATCTTCAACTTTAAGCATCAAATCTTCTTCTATTTGAATTCTATTTTTTAATTCATAAGCAAAATTCCGAAGATAATCTATTACTTGCTTATAAAAAATACTATCATTTTTTAATTTATTATAATCTTGCTTATCAATATAAAAACCCACTGAACTATCCATATCTAAAATACTAAGCTCAGAATATAAATTAAATAAGTTATTATCATTTTGAAAAAAATTAATATTAATTATCAAACTATTGTTTTTATTAATCTTTTTATTCGGAATATTTGTATTTAAGTCTTCTTTATTTAAATACAAAGTCAAAGGCAATAGAAAATATAAATTTCCTTTAAAGTAACTTTTTGTTACAAACTCTTTATCGTTAATCTTAATTTGTTTCAAATTAAATTTATTTGATAGATAATTTAATGTGTGAATAGTTTCTTCACCTCTTATCTTTGAGATATCTAAATAAAAACAATCATTAAATTTATCAAAACATTCGATTAAAGATTTCCATAAAAACGATTGCGGCCTTTGTCCTTCCAAAGTATTAGGCAAATTATAATTATATACTTCTACTTCCGTTATGATATCATTAAATTGATAACTCAAATCAAATTCTTTTGTTTTGGCTAAATTATTTCCCCATTTTCTACCATAAGCATGTTTAATCAATTCTATAGGATCCCTTATCTGAAATAGAATAGGAGTTATTTTTTGAAAAGATGAAAATAATTTATCTCTTTTATGCTGATTGCCATACCATGATGGGTCTATATCATTTATAGTAATAATATTTCTTTTATCTTTTAATTCTAACAATTTATTATAAAATTTATAATAACGGATATCCCCGTCTCCTCCACAAAAATAATCCAATATATTAATTTTAAACAAATGATAAAAAAATTGACCTAAAGTAAACGCGCCAGCACCATGGCTAAAAAACCACATAAACTCATAATTGGGCGGTAAAGGCAAATTCATCTTCCAAGCAAGTTCAGCAGGTATGTTATGATAATTGATTTTTTCATTTTCATCATTAAGTTTTTTAGGATCAAGTAATGAAGGATAAGGATGGTTTTCTTTTTTATATTTTTCTTTGAAATCATCTGATAATAACCATTCTTCTATAAGATCGAAATTTTTTATAAAATAATTAAAGTTGTGAAAGATATTATCTAGTATAGGTTGATAATCTTGATGTGTTTTTAAGATATTTTTTATTCTTGGAAATTCTTTTAGGAATAATTGTTTATTATCTTGAATAGCTTTTAAAGCTTCACCATTTAATTCTTTAAATTCTTTTAGAATTTCTCTAAAAATTTGAAATTCTTTATTTGCTTTTTTAATATTATTTTTTAATTTAAATCCACCTCCTTTATACCAATTCTGATAAGCCTTAATTAAAACTTCACCTATCATGTAAGATAAATGGAATTTACATCTTAAAGCTTCATTATAATCAGAACATGTTTCTAAACTTGGGTATTTAAGTTGGGGAAAGACTTGTATGATTTGTTGATAAATTTTTTGTTCTTTTTTATGTTGTTTTTTGATTTTATAGAGTTTTTTAAATAATGCTATATACCCCCCCCCGTTATGTCTATGTTCTATCACAGTTTGACCTAGTTTATAAGCTAAATGGTTTTTTACTCTTTCTATGGCTGAATTTGGGTTAAGCATGGGTTTTTCCTTTAAAATAAATCAATCAAAAAAACAAGAAATAATTATATTCAATTATTGATTAGAAAATGATAAAGATGGGTTTTGATTATTCTCATCTAACTCTTTACACATTCTTTCAAATTCTTGGTAGTATTTCCAAGAAGCTACTATATCTGGACGATGTTGCTTGATGTAAACCAATTCCTCATCTAAAATATCCTTATAAGATTTTGCTACACTTATATTCTTTTTAAAATAATCCAATACATCGCCTACTTTCACTTCTTTATTTTTTTCAACATTAATCCTTTTTTTTAAAGAAATTAAAAATTTATTAATATATTCTAAAACAACATTATAAAGAGTTTGATTATTTATCAAACTATCAAAATGATCTTTTGAACAAAAAATAATCAAGTTTTCATGAAAAATTTCTTTAAACTTATCAGTGATATCTATGCAATTTTCCATAATTTGTATGTTTTTTACAGAAAATCTATTTGAAACAAAAATTTTGACCTTATTATTTACTTTTATAATACAAGGTAATAATACTGTTAATGGTGAATATAATTGCTGATAAAATATTTTATTATTTTTATCTGGGGAAGAAAAATTCAGTATTTTTGATAATTTCTCTAATGTAAATAAAGTCTTGTCTCCAACTATATCCATCATATCAATATAAATAATTTTATTAAATCTAAAAAATTCTATAGTCTTATTTCTTCTAATATTATACATTAACATCCAATGATTAGTATCTGAAAGAGCTTTGATACTTTCAAGAGATGGAAATTTTTGATTTGTATCTGGATTAAAACAACCATTTGATTCGTGAACATAAACTATTCTATCATTAATTTTATCAAAATCAGTATTGTTAATATCTATTTTAAGAATTTCATTAAATCCATTTTTCTGATGTCTAACATTAATAAAAGATTTCAAAGAATCAATAGGATCTCTAAGCAAAATCAATACAGGTTTATTTTGCAACAAAAAACAAAATTTATCATACTTTTGACAATTCACATCGAGTATACCTATGGCAAATTTTAAATCATTGCATGCACAAGCTTCACTAATCAAAAAATTAAAAATACTAATATAACGCTTACCATCCTCATATCCAAATGCACCAATAAGCACAACACCAACTTCTTTTAAAAATCTCTCCATAGCTTTTTCTCCACTTGTATGCAAAAAAAATCCAACAAACTCATAATTGGGCGGTAAAGGCAAATTCATCTTCCAAGCAAGTTCAGCAGGTATGTTATGATAATTGATTTTTTCATTTTCATCATTAAGTTTTTTAGGATCAAGTAATGAAGGATAAGGATGGTTTTCTTTTTTATATTTTTCTTTGAAATCATCTGATAATAACCATTCTTCTATAAGATCGAAATTTTTTATAAAATAATTAAAGTTGTGAAAGATATTATCTAGTATAGGTTGATAATCTTGATGTGTTTTTAAGATATTTTTTATTCTTGGAAATTCTTTTAGGAATAATTGTTTATTATCTTGAATAGCTTTTAAAGCTTCACCATTTAATTCTTTAAATTCTTTTAGAATTTCTCTAAAAATTTGAAATTCTTTATTTGCTTTTTTAATATTATTTTTTAATTTAAATCCACCTCCTTTATACCAATTCTGATAAGCCTTAATTAAAACTTCACCTATCATGTAAGATAAATGGAATTTACATCTTAAAGCTTCATTATAATCAGAACATGTTTCTAAACTTGGGTATTTAAGTTGGGGAAAGACTTGTATGATTTGTTGATAAATTTTTTGTTCTTTTTTATGTTGTTTTTTGATTTTATAGAGTTTTTTAAATAATGCTATATACCCCCCCCCGTTATGTCTATGTTCTATCACAGTTTGACCTAGTTTATAAGCTAAATGGTTTTTTACTCTTTCTATGGCTGAATTTGGGTTAAGCATGGGTTTTTCCTTTAAAATAAATCAATCAAAAAAACAAGAAATAATTATATTCAATTATTGATTAGAAAATGATAATAATCCTCAGGCACACCAATATCTATAAAATAATCATCAAAAATACAAGCCCTAGCCTTTAGTTTTTTATAATTTTCTTGTAAAAACTCTTCAAAAGAAAATTTTTCCTGCAAAGCAAAATCATTAAAAATATCTTTAGTTAAAAGATAAATTCCACCATTGATTAAACCTTGCTTTTTAAATACCTTTTCCTCAAAAGAAATTACAAGATCTTGTTCATCAACATTTACTGTGCCGTATCTATCAAAATCATTCATTTGTTTTAAAGCAAGACAAATTTTACTTTCATTTAGCTTTAATTTACTTAAATCTATGTCAAAAAAAGTATCACCATTTAAAACATAAGCTTCATTTTTTACAAATTTCAAAGTCTCTTTTATGGCTCCGCCTGTTCCTAGAGGCTCTTTTTCGATGCTGTATTTTATTTTTATACCTAAAAACTCATCTTTAAAATACTCTTTTATCACTTCATATTTGTATGATACTGCTAAAATTACTTCTTTTATACCTTGCTTTTTAAGATACTCAAAAATAAATTCTAAAAAAGGCTTATCATTTATCGGTGCCATAGGCTTTGGAATGTCTTTTATAATACTTTTAAGTCTTGTTCCTAAGCCGCCACAAAGTATTATTGCTTGCAAGAAAAACCTTTACCAAAAAGCTCTTCTTCGACAATAGCACAAATAATATGTCCTATTAAAATATGCGCTTCTTGAATTCTTGGCGTGCAAGTTGAAGGCACTTTTATACAATAATCACAAAGTTCATTCATAGCCCCGCCACTAGCTCCACTTAAGCCTATACTTATGATTTCTTTTTGTTTGCAAAACTCTAAAGCTTTTAAGATATTTTTACTATTTCCACTTGTTGAAATGCCTATAAAAACATCTCCCTTAACACCTTGAGCTTGCACTTGTCTAGCAAACAAATTTTCATAACCATAGTCATTACCAATAGCTGTTAATATGCTAGTATCTGTAGTAAGTGCAATACTTGCGATACCGGGTCTATCAAAATAAAACCTACTTACAAATTCCCCTGCAATATGCTGTGCATCTGCAGCACTGCCACCATTTCCTGCTAATAAAGTTTTGTTACCATTTTTATAAGCTTTTATGACTTCTAATGAAGCATTTTTAATAAGAGTTATCAAATTCTCATCTTTTAAAATTTGTTCTTTTACTAAAATAGAATCTGCAAAATGTCCTTTTATATAGGAATTTAAATTCTCCATGATTTAACCCCCTCTTTTGTAAATGAAAAATCTTGCACATAGCCTTGCTCTTTTCTTAAAGCTTTGATTAAGTTGTATTTTTTAGTAGGATCTACGAAGAAAAACATAAATCCACCAGCTCCTGCTCCGCTGGTTTTGCCACTATAGGCTCCGTTATCTATAGCAAGTTTATAAATTCTTTCAAGCTCATCATTACTAACGATTTCTGAAATGATTTTTTTTGACCGCCAAGATTTTCCTAAAATTTGCGCCAAAGTACCAAAATCGGCTCTAAATAAAGCTTCTTTCATCTTTATAGCATCTTGTTTTATCGCGTGCATGGCTTCTAAAGATTTTTCATCTCCAAGCTTTCCTTTTTTATGCTCTTCTATATCTTTTGCTTCTCTTGTGATATTTGTAAAATAAAGCACAGTTCTAGCTTCAAGCTCACTAGCTATCCAGTTTTTAATACGCAAAGGATTAACAATGACTCTTTTATTGTTATAAAATTCCATAAAATTAAAACCACCAAAAGTTGCGGCGTATTGATCTTGTGCTCCACCTACTATGCCTAAATCTTCTCTTTCTATCTCATAAGCAAGTTTAGCGATTTCATATTCTCCTAAAGGTAGATTAAGCCATTCTGCAAAGGCTTTTATAACCCCTACAACCAAAGTTGAGCTTCCGCCCAAGCCACTACCACTTGGTACATCCGAATAGGTATGCAAAGAAAAACTCAAAGGTTTTTTTGTAAAATCTTTTACAATGCGATTATAAATACTTTTAAAAATATCTAATTTTCCATCATTTCCTAAGAATTCTTTACTTTCGTACTCACAGTAAGAATTTGTATCAGGAGAATCAAAAATGATTTTTCCATCTTCTCTTTTGATCAAAGTACAATGTATGTATAAAGATATAGTCGCATTTAAAACATAACCTGTATATTTATCACAATATAAATTTATATCAGTCCCACCACCTGCTAGACCGAGACGAAGAGGAGTTTGTGTGCGTATGGTTTTCATAAATCTCCTAATTTATTTATCATATCCAATCAAGTAAAATATTTTGAATATTACATTTATTAATCAATTGCTTTAACTCCCCTATCTTTTTCTCTGAATCATCAAACATATATTCATGTGTTTCACAAGCAATATAATCAATTTTTTTATATATTTTTTTTTCAATAATTTTTTTCATTATCTCAAACTCCATTCCTTCAATATCAAGTTTTAGAAAATAAATCCTTTTATGTTGTGTTAAAATTTCATTTTCGATAAACTCGCATAAATCAATTACTTGAACTTTATATGTTTTTTCCGTCTGACTGTCTTGTACACTTTCAACTATACGATTGCCTTGAGATAGTATCCTATTTCCAAACATAATAAAATCTGTTTCATAATTTCTGTCCGATACTGCTTTTTGAAAAAGTTTTACATTTATATTATTTTCATATTTTTTTCTTAAAAAATAATTTAAATAAATATTTGGCTCAAAGATATAACTTTGCCCGCCACAATGTAAAATAATATCAGTAATTAAGCCTGCTCCGTCATAACCAATGTTTTTTAAAACATCTTTAACTAAATTATCGTAA
>CBJMI02800__coassemble_527_pt1 | contig 33723 bp, 36 predicted proteins | sample CBJMI02800__metabat2_low_PE_005 | metagenome-assembled genome bin CBJMI02800 | reverse complement strand
ATTACCGCAGTAGGAATTGCTCAAGATGTAACCATCATGATTATCGCTGTTATTATCGCAGTAGCTGTGATGCTTTTTGCTTCTAAACCTATAGCAGATTTTGTTGAAAAATATCCAAGCATTAAAATTTTAGCCTTAGCTTTTTTGGTGCTAATAGGCGTAGTTTTAGTTGCTGAAAGTTTTGATATTCATATTGATAAGGCATATATTTATACCGCTATGGCTTTTGCTTTAGTGGTGCAAATTTTAAATATTTTAGATCAAAGAAAGGAAAAAAATGGCTAAAGACTCTAATGGAATAGAACTTAACACAGGTGATAGCGTGAGTGTAATAAAAGATCTTAAGGTTAAAGGTGCAAGTACAACTTTAAAACGTGGAACTACTATAAAAAATATTAAGCTCACTTCTAAAGAAGGTGAAATTGAGGCTAGAGTAGATAAATTTGGCGTTATTGTTTTAAAAACTGAATTTTTAAAGAAAATCTAGGCAAAGAATGTGCGAATCTTACTTGTTTTAAGAGGGAATTATTACGCAGGACAAGAAGAATTTATCAAAAATAATAAACTTCAAAATTATACACTTGATTTAAATGCTTTGCGTCTTTTATCAGGAAGCGTTAAAAATATAGTCAGTGAATATAAAATTTTAAATGTTAAAAATGATGAAGATTTGAGTAAAATTTTACTCAAACTTCTAGAAATGCGTATGCAAAAAGGTGAGTTTTGCATCATAAACGCTTACAATGAAACATTAAAAATTTACAAAGACTTAGCTAAACAATATCGCTATAAAATGTATGTTATTGTTTTTGATAGCTCTTTAAAACAATGTCAAGAAAAAAATCTTTTAGAAGCTAAAAAAAATGGATATATCATCCCTTATGCTCTTTTGGAAAAAACTCAAGATTTACTCAAAAAAAATCCAAAAAAATACCCAATTTTAGACTCGAGCGACTGGAAAAAATGTCTTTACCAAATGCCAAATTTAAGCAAATATAAAAAAATTCATCATATAGGAGATTTACAAGGTTGTTATAGTGTTTTAAAAGAATACATTAAAACAATCAAAGAAGATGAATTTTATATATTTTTGGGAGATTATATCAACAGAGGTATAGAAAATGGCAAAGTAATAAAATTTCTTTTAAAAATTTGCGAAAAAGAAAACGTATGCTTATTAGAAGGAAATCACGAAAGACATCTTATAAAATGGGCTAATGGAGAATTGTCAAATTCCAAAGAATTTAATGAAAATACTTTAAAGGATTTTAGAAAAGAAAAACTTACTCCAAGAGATACTAGAAAACTCTATCCTCATCTAAAAGAATGTTTATACTACAAATTCCAAAATAAATTCATATTTTGTTCACATGGAGGAGTAAATTTTATACCCTCCAAACCTGAAAAAATAAGTTTTATACCAAGCCATGACTTTATTTATGGTGTAGGTGGATATGAAGACAGTCAAAAAGTAGCAAATCAATTTTGTAATTTCACCTCGGACAATCTTTATCAAATCTTTGGACACAGAAATAAAGAAAAACTTCCTATGAAAATAGCCAAAAGAGTATTTTTATGCGAGGGTAAAATAGATGATGGTGGATATTTACGCGTAGTTACACTAGATGAAAAAGGTTTTGAGTGTATAGAAATTAAAAACCAAATTTACAAAAAGAAATAAAGCCTAAAGAGGCTTATTCTTCATCTTTATTTGTTTTTTTAACCACCTTAACACGCTCTATAGAATTCCCATCCATTTTTTTAACTTCATAGTAACAAAGTTCATCTTCAATGCGATCTCCTACCATAGGCAAGCGTCCTAAAAGATTAAATACATAACCACCTATAGTAACTTGTTCTAAATCCTCATCATAGTTTATTACAAGCATTTCTTCAACAGTTTCTATATCGCATCGTCCTTGAAATTCATAGATATTTTCAGCAAGTTTTTTATAGCTGTCTTCTTCATGCTCGCTTTTAATTTCGCCAATAATTTCTTCCATGATATCTTCCATGGTTAAAATTCCAGCAGTTCCACCATACTCATCAACTACTAATGCAGTATGAGAGCGTTCTTTATTCATCATTACAAGTACTTTTGAAATGCTGATATTTTCAGGAACCAAAATCAAAGGTTTAACAAAAGTATCTAAATTTTGACTTTTATGGTTTAATTCATTTTGTATTATATCTCGTATGTGTATCATACCTAAAATAGTATCTTTAGAACCATCAATATAAGGAAAGCGAGTATGTTTATGCTCACAAATGATTTGCATATTTTCTTCGTAACTTTTTTGTTTATTTAGACAAATCATATCTTTTCTAGGAGTCATAATCTCTTTAGCAACAGTATCTGAAAAATCAACAGCATTGCGTATGATCTCTGTTTCAAATTCATCTAAAACTCCACCTTTTTGACTCTCACTTGCTATGATTTTAATTTCTTCTTCGCTATGAGTTAGCTCGCTTTCTTTAGCAGGTTTTATTCCAAAAAGTTTCAAACTTATAGCTGCTAAAAAATCGAAAATTTTAATACAAGGCAAAAAGAGCATCCAAAACCAATGAAGCGGTCTAGCTATAAATAAAACCGCTTTATCTGCAACTGCAATAGCTATACTTTTTGGCACAAGTTCTCCTAAAACCACATGTAAAAGAGTAATAATGCTAAAAGCAATAATGAAAGCTATAGTATGGATAATAACAGTGCTAAAACCAAGATTAATAAGCGGAATTTCTAGCATTTTTGCAATAGCAGGCTCACCTATCCAACCAAGAGCTAGAGAACTTAAAGTAATTCCTAATTGACAAGCACTAAGATATGTATCAAGCCTTGAAGTAACCTCCAAAGCTTTCTTGGCACCAGCTTTTTTTTCTTTTACCATCTCTTCAAGCTTGGAACGACGTACTTTAACAATACTAAATTCAGACAAAACAAAAAAACCATTTAAAAACACTAGAGCAAGTGCAACAACAACCATAAGCATAGAATATCCTGCATCAAAAGATGCTGTAGAAGTTTGGTTTAAATCCAAAACCTGACTGGGGTCCAATGAAGCTCCTTAAGAAATAAAATATTATTAAACCTTATTATACACAATTAAAAGTAAATTTAATATTTGAATTTTTTCTTGTATTTTATAAGAAAAAACTAAGACTTATAAGAAATATTTTTCTCAAATTCTTTTAAACGCTTATATATACTTCTAAGTTGAGTGATAGTTGTCCAGTTTGTGATAAAAACACTAAAAGAGCTTCGCACTTGATCAAATGCATTATTAATCTGCATTACAATACCAAGTCCTATAGCTCCAGCAAAAAGCCCTGGTGCCATGATTAAAAATGGCACTATAACTATCATTTGCTCAAATAAAATGAGCCAAATATTAAAATATCCATAATGTAAAAAAAGTCTTTTATAGTTAAATTTAAGCCCTGTAAAAAGCTCTATCATAGTCTCATTTTTAGCGTATTCTTTGCGATTATCCTCAGCATAAACAAGCTCTTTTCTAAAAGCTGCTTCAGCTTTTTGATTGTTATATTCAAGTCCAGGAAGCTTAATACCTACAAACCATGACACAACCAAGCCTCCTAAAGAAATCAAAAGTGCAATATAAACAAGCAAACCATCAATGTTTTTTAAAAAATAAAAAAAAGAATTTTCGCTTAAATTTGCAAATAAAGCTTTACTCACAACATCACTTAAACTCCATAAAATCGGAATAAATGCTACAAGGGTCATCAAAGCTTTTATAAAACTAAGTCCTAAACTCTCTACGATTTTAGAAAAATTATAAGTATCTTCTTGAATTCTTTGCGAACTTCCTTCTATATTATCATCTTTATTTTTCCAAAATTTTAAATAAGAAAAAGTCATAGCCTCACGCCACTTAAAAGCATAGACGCTAGCAAAATAGATATTAATTGTAGCGATTAAAACATAAGGAATAGCAATAGCCAAAAAAACTAAAATCAAAGCATAAAAATCACTTGCTGAATAATTTGGCTTTTCAATCATAGCCCTAGAGTTGAAAAAATATTCTAATAAATTTTGATAATAATACAATGCGCCTTTATTGATAAAATTAGCTTTTTGGAAATTTTGCTCAGCTCTTTGATTAGCCTCTTGGATTAAAGTGGCATTATTTTCAAGATTTTCTTCTATTTTTTGCGTAGAATTAGAATCCAAAAGTTCTATTTTTGGCTTTTGTAAAACATTGTAAAAATCACTATACCATGAATTGATCGCAACATTTAAGCTTGTTTGTATATATAAGAAAAATAACAGTAAAAAAAGTCCCAAATAAGCCCATAAAGCCCATTTTTTACTTTTAAAAAACGAAGAGAACATAATCATCACCTTTAAAATAAAAATTCTAATAAACTTTTTTTAATGAAAAGTTTATTTTTTACCTAAATAGTCTTTAATATTGTAATCAATAGGCATAACAAAACTGATTTTATCACCATTTTTTAACATTTCTTTAGGCGGTTTTGGCAATGGAGAAGCTCTTTTAAATAAACTTAAAGCTTCATCATTGAGCGCTGCATAAGGGCAAGATTTTTTAAGCTCTTTGCTTAAGACATTTCCGCTTTCATCAATGCTTACGCGAATTCTTACAACGCCTTCTTGTTTTTGCATTATCGCTTCTTGAGGATATTTTTTAAATTTAGTCAAATGAGCCATAAGCAAAGCTTGATAGCTTTTAACTTGTTCTTTGGCATTGCCACTTACTATAGTTTGTGTTTTATCTTCATTACTTTGTAGCGGAGCACTGAGCGATTCATTTTTAAATTTTGAATTTTCACTTGCATTAGCTATTTCTTTTTGAGCTTGGTTTTCATCTTGCTTTTCAATCTTTTTTTGAACTTTTAATACAGCATTTTTATCTTGAGAATTAAAACTTATTCTTTCGTCTTGTTTTTTGTTTTTATCTTGAGAATTACTCTTTTTTTGATCAATCGAAACTTCTTTTAATTCCCCGATAGGAAACTCTGATACCATCATAATGGAAGTAAATTCCGCTCCTTGTTTAAAATCAACACCACTTGATTTTTCTTGAGTATAAAAAGAAAAAAGGGAAAACATTAATACTAAAGTATGCAATATCAAACTTAACACAAACCCAAAAATCACACTAGACTTCATACTAATCCATCTTTTTACTTGAAAGAGCTATTTTTCCATAGCCATTCTCTTTTAATTTTTGCATTACTTGCATAATATCTTCATACTTTACACTTTTATCGATATGAAAATAAATAATTTCTTCTTTATTGCCTTTGGTTTTTATATCTAAAGCACTTGAAAGATTTTCTAGGCTTAATTTATCATCATTAATAGCCAAAGTATTATCAGTATTTAAATAAAGTATGATGGGATTTTTAAGCTTATCCTCTGCTTGCTGCGAACTCTTGGGTAATTCTATTTTGATAGAACTTGTGATAAGAGGAGTAACAGCCATAAAAACAATCAATAATACAAGCATAATATCTATAAAAGGAGTTATATTGATCTCACTTAACTCCTCTTCTTTGTGAGCCATTTCAGTTTTTATCATTAAAATAACTCCTATGAAAAAGTATATAGACAAAATTTGCAAGCTCATCTAAATGGTGCATAAGTTTTAAATTTTTTCTTGTAAGATAATTATAAAAAAGCACCGCAGGGATAGCAGCTATCAAGCCAAAAGCTGTAGCAAACAAGGCTTCAGCTATACCAGGCGCAACGACTGCCAAAGAAGCATTGCCAAGATTTGCTATACCTATAAATGCATTCATAATTCCCCAAACTGTTCCAAAAAGCCCTATAAAAGGTGCGCTAGCACCTATGCTCGCAAGCAAACTCAAGCCATTTTTGCTTGCTGTGATTTGCTTTGAGATGGTATTTTGCAAACGCAATTCTATACGCTCTTTTATGTGATCATTTTTATATTCACTTTTTTCAAGCTCATCTTGAATTTCTAAAGATAAAACACCTGCAAAATCTTTTGTCTGATCTAATTCATTGAGATTTTTTAATTCTTTTATCTTTTGTATAGACAAGTCTAGATTTTTTTTCATAAAATAAAATTGCATAAGCTTAGAAATAAAAACTGCCCATGCTAAAATGGAAAATAAAACCAATATATAAATAACACCTTTTACCACCTCATCAGCATTTTGATAAAGACTAGAAAGAGAAAGCTCTATTTTAGGTGCTTTGGTTTCTATCTTAGAAGAATCAAAAGATAAATTTGTATCTGTTGCATTTGCTTCTGCATTTAAATTTAACAATAAAAAATAAAATAAAAACATTTTTTTTAACATTTGTATATTCCTTAATATTTATATTCAAAACTTACTATAAAAGTACGACCGCGAGCAGAATTGCTAAAAAGATAGATAGGATCACCTGCTCCATTATATTGAAGCTGATTATCTAAGGAATTATAAGCATTTAAGGCATCCATGTAGTTTTTATCAAATAAATTTTGCACCTCTGCTCTCATTGTGAGGTTTTTAAACCATTCTATATTCCAATATAAATCTACTATAATAGGAATTTTTGGTAAGTCTTGTGTGGTTGGTTTAGGATAATAAGGATTGTTTGGATCCTTATTCCAATCATCTGTATTTGGATTTACCCTTTTTGCTTTGCCTGTGTATTTTGCTATACCACCAAAGCTTATTTTGTCATTTAGCCTAAAGCCAAGCTCTACATTTACATAATCTTTTGGAAGCTCCATGATTTTACTTGCCGAAAAAGAGCCAAGAAGAGGTCCTGAAGTTTGAGAAATAGTTGAACTTGTATCTTGTCTTGAATACATAGCTTTAGCATAAGCAAAACCCAAGTCATAGCTTAATTCTAACTCCACACCCTTAAATATGGTATCATCAGCTGAATTTAAGTGCATATAAAATTGCGAGCTTGGAGGAACTTTACTTGGATCTTCAAGATAAAATTGTTCATTATAAATATAATCTTTTATTTTTGTATGATAATACACGGCTTTAAAACCAAAGCGATCATCATCTTTTAAAAGTCCATGTTTAAAAGAATTAAAACCTATTTGCCAAGTATTGGCTTGTTCTGGTTTTAAGAAAGAATTGATACCATTGCCTTCGTTATTTGAGAAAAACATTTCTTGCACATTAGGGGCTCTATTTGTTCTCGCAAAACTTACAAAGGGTGTAAAAAGCTCGTGTATGGCAGCTGAAAGCATGACAGAAGCATTCAGGCGAAGTCCATTTTTATCTATATCTGTCGCCGCTTTTGGAAAACACATAAAATTTACTTCATCGCAAGCAGGTCTGTGTCCTTTGATATTCCAATCTAAAAGATTCACATTGGTATCAAGTGTAAAGATACCATAATTTAGACTATTATCAAGATAATAAGTAAAAAGATTTTGTTTTCCACGAGGCTGAAAAGGTATAGAATTTACTCCTTGAATTGATGTATTTAAGGTATTTTTATAATCATTAAGCAAAATATTTGCTCCAAAGCGTGTGTTTAGATTAAATCCATGCCATTCACCCTCTAAAGTATCACTTATATCAAAAGTAGTGGCAGTATTTTTTGCCTTTGTGTTAGCTATGGCATCGTTTGCCGCAAAAGTAGATTTTGATCCATAGGTTTGTATGCCTTGATTGTAGGCAATAAGCGTATTTACATTAAGCCACTCATTAGGGTTGTGCCAAAAATCAAGTTGATAATTGTCATTGTGTATTTTTCTACCGGCAAGTTCGTTTTGATATCTACGATAAGAAAATATAGTGTTTGTAAAAGAATTTGGGACATATTCGAGTTTAAAAAGTTGAGAGTTTGGTTTTTGGGTTAAAAAATCTGGATCAAAAGGAGCGATATTGGTATCAGCTATACCATCTCCATCAGTATCAACCATACTACTACCTATCTTGCCACCCCCGCCTACAGTGTAATTTTGAGTAATTCTCTTTGCGCTATAACCAAAAAGCGCGCCCACATATCCATTATTTTCAAGTTCAGTCTTTCCAGCCACTGCACTCATATAACTTGGTCCGATTCCATTGCTTCCATAAGAAAATCGTCCTAAAAATCCAAAGATATTGCCATCATGTACAATATCATTTATACCTATGGTCTTAAAATTTGCTGATCCCATCAAGGCATTTGCTCCACCTACTCCTTCAAAAGTTCCCCTTGTAACATCAACTCCGATTAAGAAATTTGTATCAATAACAGCTCCAAAAGCTGAAGTTCCCGTTTGTGAATGAAATCTAGCTGGATCATCTGATGCACTACCATAAAAAGTTTGAGTAACACCGTCAATCATGGTATTAACACGCCCAAAACCACTCATACCACGAATATTTACTTGAACTGTACCTTGAGCTTGATCTGTGTTTGTGTAGGTTCCAGGTATACTACGCACTATAGAATCTATACTTTGTGTATCTGAACCTATACCCTCTCTTGTGCTTGTTGCTCCAGGAGTTACAAAAGGTTTTTCATCGTTTTTGATTTTTGAACCTGAAATTTCAAGACTATCAAATTCTAATTCTTCAGAAAAAGCAAAACTAGCAAAACATAAACCTACAGCACAAAATAAACTTAATTTTTTCATTCCTTCCCCTTATAAATCAAAACATAATCACTGTCTTTTAAATCTATTTCTCCATAGCTTAAATTCACTACAACTATTTTTTTACTGCTTTTAAAATCTTGTATATGTAAAGGAATTCCTATTTTTTTACTTGTATGATAGCTTCCAGCTAGCAATAAAACTTTATTTACATGATGAACCAATACATCAGCCATACGCCTGTCTTTGAATTGTTGAATTTCCACCAATTTATCTAGTAATTCTTTATTTTCTTCAGGATTTAGCTTATGGCTTAAGGATATAATGTCAAAAAGTTGTTTTTTTACTTCATTTGTGGTTGAAACATAACCCTTTAAGGGCTGAGCCCCATTATAAATACTTGTAATTTCTGAGCGTGAAAGATTTGCACCTAATATTTTTGACTTTGAATAAAAAACCACATTGACAAATTGCTCATAATCTTTCCATTTCCAGACCTTATCCCAATTTAATGCATTAGTAAGTTCATTGGCTTTAATGGTTTTTTTATTTTTAAAAGCTTTATCTAAGTGATTTTGCTCTGTGCTTGCTAACATTTCTAAAGCTACATCAAAGTTTATATTTTGAGAACTTAAATTTCCTTCTAAGGCATTAAAAATCATAACTTGACTTATCTTATGTTTAACCTCATCGTGTTTTTCGCCAAGCAGTATCACATCTACTTTTAGCAATTCTAAAATCATATCTTCAAAAGAAATCTTTTTTTGAGTATGCGTATCAAGTATATAAAAATCTTTATTTTCTTGAAGTGGAGATGATTTTTGCAAAACAGCACAAGCGCTCAACATAAAGCTTATAAATAGAATGCTTAAAATAGTATAAAATTTCATTATTATTGTTACTTTCTTAGTGGTTTATTTTTGATATTGAATATTAATATTTTATATATAAAAATACTATTAAATATTTATATTAAAATTTAATTATTTATAATTATTATCAAAATTTATTATAATAAAATGAAAATATTTATCAGTTATAAAATTATTAAGTTACTTTATATTTACTTTTTAATATTAATATTTCTTATCAAAATATCTAAAAGGAATTAATGTCTATGAAAAAAATAATTTTATTTTTACTATGCGTTGGCTTTGCTTTTGCTTGCTCTGAACATTCTCATACCGATTTTAAAGATCTTAATAAAACCGAGTATAATTCTCAATTAAAGGATAAAATATGAAAAAAATCTTCTTTATGTTTTTAACGGCTGTTTCATTTTTAGGTGCTAGTGAGCTTAATATTTACTCAGCAAGACATTATAATGCTGATTTTGAAATCATAAAAAAATTCGAAGAAAAAACAGGTATTAAGGTCAATCATACTCAAGCTAAAGCTTCAGAACTTATTAAAAGACTTTCTCTTGAAGGAAGTAATTCTCCTGCTGATATTTTCATCACAGCTGATATTTCAAATCTTACAGAAGCTAAAAATTTAGGACTTTTATCCCCTGTTTCATCAAAATATTTAGAAGAATTTATACCTGCTCATTTAAGAGATAAGGATAAAGAATGGTTTGCGATTACAAAAAGAGCAAGAATTATTGCTTACAACAAAAACGCAAATATCGATATTAGCAAAATGAAAAATTATGAAGATTTAGCAAAAGCTGAATTTAAAGGAGAAATTGTTATGAGAAGTGCTACAGCTCCTTATAGTAAAACTCTTTTAGCATCTATTATAGCTAATGACGGAAATAAAGAGGCTAAAGCATGGGCTAAAGGTGTGCTTGAAAATCTTGCGACAAATCCAAAGGGTGGGGATAGAGATCAAGCTAGACAAGTATTTGCAGGCGAAGCTAAATTTGCAGTTATGAATACTTATTATATAGGGCTTTTAAAGAATTCTAAAAATCCAAAAGATGTAGAAGTGGGGAATTCTTTGGGTATTATTTTTCCTAATCAAGACAATAGAGGAACGCATATTAACATTAGCGGTATTGCTATGACAAAATCAAGTAAAAATCAAGATGCGGCTAAAAAATTTATGGAATTTATGTTAAGTCCTGAAATTCAAAAAATTCTTACTGATAGTAATTATGAATTTCCTATAAGAAATGATGTAGAATTAAGCCAAACTGTAAAAGATTTTGGAACTTTCAAAGAAGATCAAATCCCTGTGAGTAAGATAGCAGAAAATATTAAAGAAGCTGTTAAAATTTACGATGAAGTCGGTTTTAGATAATGTATAAAACCCTACAATACTATAAACTCGGGGCAATTTTACTTGCCCTTTTTCTTGCTTTGCCTATTTTTGGTATTTTTGCTGAACTTTTTTATATTTTATTTCAAAATTTTAATACAAGTAATTTAACCCAATTTTCATCTATTAAAGAAAATTTGAGTCATTTTTTTGATTATTTATTTTTAAAATTCATCAAAGATACTTTTATAATTAGCGTGGGAGTATTGTGTTTAAGCTTGATTTTGGGTGTAAGTTCTGCTTATTTGATCGCAAATTATGATTTTTATTTCTGTAAAATTTTAGAAAAATTACTCATTTTACCCTTGGCCATACCTGCTTATATTTTAGCCTTTGTTTATGTTGGAATTATGGATTTTCAAGGATTTTTTCATGAAAATTTTGGCTTTAGGATGGATTTTTTCAATCATTATGGTGTTATTTTTGTTTTGGCTATTTCTTTATATCCTTATATTTATTTATTTGCTAAAACAGCTTTTAAAAGTGAAGCCAAAGAGGCTTATGAAGTAGCTAAAATCATGAAATATTCTGAATTTAGAATTTTTACACGCGTGGCACTTTTGAGCGCAAGGCCTGCCATTTTTTCTGGAGCTTTATTGGTTTTAATGGAAACTTTAAGTGATTATGGCGCAAGTGCTTATTTGGGAGTGGATACTTTTTCGGCTGGAATTTTTAAACTCTGGTATGATTTGAATGATTCTTATTCTTCTAGTGTTTTATCGGGTATTTTAATGCTTTTTGTATTTTTGATTATGTATGTGGATTATTATTATAAAAATAAACATCATTATAGTTTTAATCAAAATTTAACTCTTTTTATCAAAAAAAGAAAATTAAATCCTATTAAACAAATTCTATCCTGTATTTATTGTTTTATGATTGCTTTTGTAGGTTTTATTTTACCTTTTATTTGGCTAGTTTATTGGGGGTTAAAAGATCATAAGCTTTTTGAATCACAATTTTATATTATCAGTTTTCAAACTATAATCTTAGCTTTAGTCACTGCTTTAATTACCACTTTTTTAGCTTATTTTTTGATGTTTAGTTCTAGGATAGTTAAAAATCATTTTTTTAATTTATTTATTTTAAAAATAAGTTCTTTGGGTTATTCTATACCTGCTGCTGCTTTAGGGATTAGCATTATAGTGCTTTTTGTATTTTTGGATAAAATTTTTCACATGAGTTTATTGGGAAATTCTTTATTTGTTCTTATTTTTGCTTATATAATTCGTTTTTTAGCGAGTGCAATTTATTCTTTAGAAGGAGGATATAATAAAATTCATCTAAATATTGATGAGGCAAGTTTAAATTTAAGAGCGAGTTATTTTATTTTATTTTTTAAAATTCACACACCTTTAATGAAACATTTTTTATTTTTGGCTTTTATTATTGTTTTTATTGATACGATTAAAGAACTTCCTTTAAGTAGAATTTTAGCGCCTTTTGGCTTTGAAACTTTAAGTGTTAAAGCTTTCTGGTTTGCAAGTGATGAAAGAATTTATGATGCAGCTTTGCCTTCCTTGTTTATCGTTTTTCTTTCTTTAATGGTTGTTGTTTGGATGGATAAAATCACAAGGAAAGATGATGTTAGAAATTAAAAATTTATCTAAAAATTTTGAAAAAATACAAGCTTTAGAAAATATCAATCTTCATGTCAAAGAAGGAGAATTTTTAAGCATTTTAGGAGGTAGTGGAAGTGGAAAAAGCACGCTTTTAAGGATTATTGCTAAGCTTGAACAAGCTAGTTCTTATGATTTGTTTTCTTGCAAAGGTGAAGTGGCTTTGATGTTTCAAAATTATGCTTTATTTCCTCATTTAAATGTTGAGAAAAACATACTTTTTGCACTTTACGATAAAAAAGATAAAAATCAAATTTTAAATCATTTGCTTAAAACTTTTGAAATTGAAGATTTAAGATATAAAAAAATCGATGAAATTTCAGGAGGGCAAGCGCAAAGAGTGGCTTTTGCTAGAGCTATAGCAAGAGGATGTCAGCTTTTGCTTTTAGATGAACCTTTTTCTAATTTGGATCAAAATTTAAAACAGGATTTAAGAAGAGAATTGAAAAAAATGATAGAAAATCAAGGCATTACGGCTATTATGGTAACTCATGATATTGAAGATGCTTATTGTATGTCTGATCAAATCGCTTTTTTAGAAAAAGGAAAAATTTTAGCTCATGCAAATCCTAAAGAGCTTTATTTTAAGCCCGATTTTAAAAGTGCGCAAATTTTACCTGATTTAAATATCATAGAAGAAAAACTTGATTTAGAAGATGAATTTTTTGCTTGGATAGCTTCAAAAAATTATATTTTTGGTTATGCAGAACTTAAAATAGGAAATCGCTTTGAGGCTAAAATTTTACAAAAAGAATTTTTAGGGGCTTTTTATAGACTTAAGTTAAGATATAAAAATATAGAATTTTTTATGTTATTAAGCTCAAATTATAACTTAGAAGAAAAAATAAATTTTGATATTATCAATTTTTAGTTAAAATTCCTAAAAATCTTTTAAGGACAAATTTCATGAAAAATCTTTTAATCATAGGCGCAGGTGGAGTAAGTCGTGTGGCTACTGTAAAATGCGCAATGAATTCTGATACTTTTAGCAAAATCACTTTAGCTAGTAGAACAAAAAGCAAATGTGATGAAATCGCTACTTTTATCAAAGAGCGTTTAGGGGTTCAAATTGAAACAGCGCAAATTGATGCTGATGATAGCAATGCGGTTGTAGAACTTATCAAGAAAACAAGAGCGCAAATTTTACTCAATGTTGCTTTGCCTTATCAAGATTTGAGTTTAATGGATGCTTGTATAAAAGCAGGGATTGATTATATAGATACGGCAAATTATGAACATCCTGATTTAGCTAAATTTGAATACAAAGAGCAATGGGCGAGAAATGATAAGTTTAAACAAGCAGGAATTTTAGGACTTTTAGGAAGTGGATTTGATCCTGGTGTAACTAATGTTTTTTGTGCTTATGCACAGCAAAATTTATTTGATGAAATTTCTTATATAGATATTTTAGATTGCAATGCAGGTGATCATGGCTATGCTTTTGCGACGAATTTTAACCCTGAAATCAATCTGCGTGAGGTTTCTGCTAAAGGGCGTTATTGGGAAAATGGCAAGTGGATAGAAACGCAGCCTATGGAAATAAAAATGGAGTGGGATTATCCAGAAGTAGGAGTGAAAGATAGCTATTTGCTTTATCATGAAGAACTTGAAAGCTTGGTAAAAAATATCAAAGGTTTAAAAAGAATACGCTTTTTTATGACTTTTGGACAAAGTTATTTAACTCACATGAAATGTCTTGAAAATGTTGGAATGCTAGGGATTAAACCTGTGATACACCAAGGTAAAGAAATCATTCCTATAGAATTTTTAAAAACCTTGCTTCCTGATCCTGCAAGTTTAGGACCACGCACTAAAGGTTATACCAATATAGGTTGTGTGATTCGTGGTAAAAAAGATGGAAAAGACAAACAAGTTTATATTTATAATGTTTGCAATCATGAAGAATGTTACAAAGAAACTGGCGCGCAAGCTGTGAGCTATACTACAGGTGTTCCTGCTATGATAGGTACGAAATTAATCGCTAAAGGAATTTGGCAAGGAAAAGGCGTGTTTAATATGGAAGAATTTGACGCTAAGCCTTTTATGGAAGAGCTGAATTCTCAAGGACTTCCTTGGAAGATTATCGAAATGACTCCAAGCTTAGGAGAGTAAGTGCTAGAGCACTTACTTTTGTCCTATATAAATAAAGTGCTCCACACTGCCTTCAAAATTATACAGATTAATTAATTCATAATCTCCCCAAAATAAAGGTTTAAAAGGTTTAAAATCTTCTTTTAATTCTTCTATGTCTTTAGCAAAGCGTATATATGAAGAACCACTCAATCTACCACTTGGACATCCTTTTACTTCACGCAAGCTATTATCCATAAGTTTTCCTCTTTCATACATACTATAGCCTTTATCGCTCATCATGGTTGCAAATATAATAGCTCCTTCATTGCATAGTTCATAAAATTCTTGCACAGCTTCTTTAAAAGCTTGTTTTGTAAGATAATATAAGCTTTGATTTGCAAATATAAAATCCATTTTTGTATTGAAGAGTTTTTTAAAGCTAGAATTAGGAGATATGATGTGAAAATTTTTAGAATCTAAGCAAGGATCTTTTTCCCAAACTTTTTTTAAACTAGGAACTATATCAATGCCATAAGGCTCTATACCCCCCCCCGGTTATATTTTTAAAATACTTAGAATGCACTCCATTTCCACAACCAAAATCAAGTAATTTTCCACTTGTTTTGCTTAGTTTGTATTTTAAGATTCTCTCGTAAAATCTTATAACATGACCATCAGGATATTGAAGTCCATAACCTTCTTTGTCATATTTTTGAGTATATGCAGATAAAGAATTATCCATTTTTGCCCCTTTTTGTGTAGAATGTTGACTTAATGTCAAAATCCATTCTAGCACAAAAAGGATTAAAGTTATTTTACAGGGTGAAGTTCATTTGCATAAAAGCTAACTGATCCCATGCCTTCTTTTAAAGCCCATTCGTAAGCTTTTGCAACAAATTCCCAGTTAATATGAGCATAGAATTTTTCTAAATAAGCAGGGCGTGCATTACGATGATCTACATAATAAGCATGTTCCCAAACATCTACAACAAGTAAAGGAACTTTATCTTCAGTAATTGGTGTAGCTGCGTTTGAAGTACCTACAAATTCTAGTTTTTGATTTTTAGTATTATAAACTAACCAAAACCATCCTGAACCAAAAACTCCTGTAGCACCTTTGATGAATTCAGCTTTGAAATTTTCTAAAGATCCAAATTCTTTTTCTAGTGCCGCTTGTAAATTAGCATCTATACTTTGACATGAACCGCCACAGCCACAGCCTGTACTTGGCTTAATGCAATCAAAATAAAAATCATGATTATAAACTTGAGCTGCGTTATTAAATACACCCCCATTTGAAGTTTTGATAATACTTACAAGATCTTTACCTGCAAATTCAGTATCTTTAATAAGATTATTTAGATTTGTAACATAAGTATTGTGATGTTTTCCATGATGATAGCTAAAAGTTTCAGCACTCAAAAAATCACCAAAAGCATTGGTATCATAAGGTAATTTTCTTAATTCAAACATAATTTCTCCTTTATTTTTAGTTTGATATTGAAAATATTACCATAATAATATTAAAAAGAGTAAAAATATCTTAAAAGCTTAGTGGGTAAAATTTCTATTTATTTAACCTAAATAAAATAAGATACATTTATAATATATTTTAATAATAATTTAAATATATATAAAAAATTATATTTTTTTGAAATATTTTTACAAAAAATATCTATTTGTTGATTTTTAATAATTACAATTAATTTGCAACTAAAAATTATTCATAAGGAGGAAAATATGAAAAAAGTTGTACTAATCTCAGCATTACTAGGTGCTTTCGCAGCTAATGTTTTTGCAGCTGATACTCCAAGCGATGTAAATCAAACACATACAAAAGCTCATCATTCAAAAGCTAAAGCTGATAAAAAACATGAAGCTAAAACTCACAAAAAAACAAAAGAGCAAACACCAACTCAATAATGCCCAGCCTTGATATAAGTCTATAATAGACTTATATCAAAAGCTATTCGTATTCTACAAAATAAATTATTAATATTTATTAAATTTCAATAGAAAAAATGAAAAAATTGTTATTTTAAAAGAAAAATTAAAAAGTGGTGACCCATACGAGACTCGAACTCGTGTTACCGCCGTGAAAGGGCGATGTCCTAACCGCTAGACGAATGGGCCACTTTTAAGGAGTAAAAAATAAAAATGAAATTGAATTATATATATTTATTTCTTAAAATTTAATTAAATATATCAAAATTATGTGATTTTTATCTTTGTTTAATTATAATTTCATCTTCAATTTTTTATAAAATTTTAGGATTTATTATGGATTTTTATAGTCTTATTTTTTTATCCTGTGCTTTAGGAATGGATGCTTTTGCTGTATCACTATGTAAAGGTTTTAGTGTTAAAAAACTACATTTAAAACATTATCTTATTGTTGGAATTTATTTTGGTGGATTTCAAGCTTTGATGCCAACTATTGGTTATTTTATAGGCATAACTTTTGCATCTTTTATTGCGAGTATTGATCATTGGATAGCTTTTATTTTACTTTCTTTAATAGGATTAAAAATGATCAAAGAGTCATTGGAAAATGAAAATTGCGATAGTAATGCCAATCAATTTGGCTTTAAAACCATGCTAGCTTTAGCAATTGCTACGAGTATCGATGCACTAGCAGTTGGTGTGAGTTTTGCATTTTTAAATGTAAATTTATTATTAGCTATATTTTTAATAGGTATTATCACCTTCATTTTATGTATCATTGCTCTAAAAATAGGGAATAAATTTGGAATTTATCTTAAAAATAAAGCTGAACTTTTAGGCGGATTGGTTTTAATTATACTAGGAGTAAAAATTCTAATAGAACATTTATTTTTCGATTGAAAATTTCATTCTTAAAGTAGCTAAAGCTTTATCAAATTCCAAGGCTTTACTTTGAAATTTTTTATTAAAAGTTCTTTGTCTTTTGGCAAGTTGTGTAGTATGTATCGTGATTAAATTTTCAAGCTCTTTAAAGGAAATTTCTCCATCTAAATATTCTTTACACTCTTTCAAACCTATAGAATTTAATGCTTTAAGTTTATGATCAAATTTAGAAAAAAGAATTTTTGCTTCATCTAAAAGTCCATTATCAAGCATTTCTTTTGTTCTAGTTTTAATACGTTTTTTTAAAATTTCTTTATCCCACGCAAGCTCATAAATTTCTATATCTTTAAGCACCCCAGTTTTTTGTGTTCTTTTTAAAAATTCACTAGGAATTTCTCTTGTTTGTTCATAAATACCCAGCCATTTTTTTAATCTATAAGTATCATTTTTTTCTATTTTATAGTTTGGATCAATATTTAATAAAAGAGCATAAATTTCATCGTTATTTAAAGAACTCTTTGACTCTAAGGTTTTTTCACTTAAACCATCTATCATAGTTTTTAAATAAAATCCAGTTCCACCTACTATAATTAGAGGTAAATTTCTAGCTAAAGCAAATTCTTTTGCTTTTTGATATTCTCTTATGAATAACTCAACATTAAAATGTTCATTCACGCTCAATAAATTTACCCCAAAGTATTTTATACTCGCAAGATCATCTTGTGAAGGCTTGGCACTTGCTATATTAATCTCTTTATAAACACAAAGACTATCAAGACTTAAAACAACAGCATTAAATTCTCTTGCTAAAGTATTGGCTATGTATGTTTTTCCACTCGCAGTTGTTCCTATTAATGCTATTTCAAAAAACATTTTAATATTTATCCTAAAATTTATAAAAATTTTAGTAAAATCATAGCAAAAAATATTTTAAAGTAGAAAAATGAACACATTCTGGATAAAATTTAAAGATATTTTAGAACTTGTAGTATTTAAGCATTCTATTTTTGCTTTGCCTTTTTTATTTTCCTCTATGATTGTAGCATCAAAACTTGTAAATGACACTGCTTGGTTTGGTTTTAAGGCGTTGATTTTAGGCATTATTTGTGCGGTAAGTGCAAGAAATTTTGCCATGGCTACAAATCGTTTAATGGATGAAGATATAGATAAGGATAATCCTCGTTGTGCAAATCGCCCTAATGTCAGTGGAAAAATAGGTAGAAAAAGCGTATGGATTTTTATCATTATTAATGCACTTATTTTTATATCATGTTCTTATTTTATTAATACCTTGGCCTTTTATTTGTCTTTTCCTGTGCTTTTGGTATTGGCTATTTATTCAGCTTTTAAGCGCTTTAGTTCTTTAGCACATTTAGTTTTAGGATTTTGTTTAGGACTTGCGCCTATTGCAGGAAGTGTTATAATTATGGGTGAAATTCACATTTATAGCGTTATTTTATGTTTAGGTGTAACTTTTTGGACAGCTGGGTTTGATCTGCTTTATTCTTTACAAGATATGGAGTATGATAAAAAAATAGGACTTCACTCTATTCCTGCTAAATTTGGTTCAAAGGCTACTTTATTTATATCAGCTTTTTGCCATATTTTAGCGGTATTATTTTGGCTTCTTTTTGTGTGGGAAGTTTGGGGTGTAGCACTTGGAAAAATAGCACTTATTGGGGTAATTATAAGCGGTATTATTTTAGCCTTGGAACATAAAATTGTTCACAAGAATTTTGCTCATATTGATAGAGCATTTTTTACTCTAAATGGTTATTTAAGTATTATCTTTTTTATTTTTATTTGGATTGATTTATTATGGAATTAGCACTTTTTAAAGCAGGATTTGAAGCTCATTTAGAATGTTGTGAAATAGAAAATAACCGTTTTCTTGGAGAATACCTAAAACTTGGAGCAATTTCTCAAATTTTAAAATGGAAAAAACTTGCTTTACGCATTGATTTTGACGAGGGTGAAAAAATTATTTTTGATCTTCTTTTAAGTCTAAAAGAAGATATTTTAAGGCTTGAAAATTCTTTAGATAAAAATAAAGAACTTATACCACTTAAGCAAAAAGGGGTAGTAGAATCTTTGAATTTTGAATATCTAAATTTTTTGGATACTATTTTAGAAGAAGATAAAGAATATTATTTAAGATTTGATTTAAATAATCAAAAAATAGCTATTTTTATCAAAGCTCAAAGTCAAACATTGGCAAAAATTATCAAAATTAAGCCTGAAGACAAAATGGCTTTTGATGCTTTTGTTGTTGAAATTCAAAGAAATATGATAAGAAATAAGAAAGGCCAAGAATGAGTGATGATGTACTTTATTTAGTTTTTATAATTGTGCTTTTAATTGCAATGCTAGCCTATATGAATATCAAAGAAAGAGAAAATAATGCAAAAATAGCAAAACTTCAAAATGTGATAGAAGATATTACCAAAGAACTTCATTATTTTCGTAAAGAATTAGGAGTTAAAGATGATAGCGAAGAGGATGAAGACTATAAAACCTCTCTTTTAAAAGAAGAAATTATGATTGAACTTGATAAACAAATCAGTTCAAAAATCACTCCTGTTTTAAGAACACTAAAAACTATGGAACATATCATAGAAGATTTTCAAAATGAACAACAAAATCGTCTTTTAAATTTAGAACAAAAAGCACAAAGCATGGCTAAACTTACGCCAAATTACGATACAGAAGAACAAAAAATAGAAAATCTTTTCAAAGAAGGAAAAAGCATAGAACAAATCGCTAAAGATTTACGCATTGGCACTGGAAATGTAGAACTTGTCTTAAAATTTAAGAAATTAATAAAATAGAATGGAAAATAAATGCTTATAGATCAATTCAGTAGAAAGATAAATTATCTTAGAATTTCAGTTACACAAAGATGTAACTTTCGCTGCCTTTATTGTATGCCAAAAATTCCTTTCGATTATCAGCCAAAAGAAAATTTATTAAGCTTCGAAGAACTTTTTTTATTTGTTAAAGCAGCTATAGACGAAGGAATTGAAAAAATCCGTATAACAGGTGGAGAACCTTTATTAAGAAAAGATTTAAGTATTTTTATAAAAATGATTAGCGATTATAAAAGCGATATTGACCTTGCTATAACTACAAATGGATTTTTACTAAAAGACTTTGCTAAAGACCTAAAAAATGCTGGACTTAAACGACTTAATATTTCACTTGATACCCTAGATCACAAAAAAGCAAAAACTCTTGCGCAAAAAGATGTATTAGATAGTGTTTTATCTGGAATTGATGAAGCTTTAAATCTAGATTTGAAAGTAAAACTTAATACTGTAGCTCTTAAAAATTTAAACGATGATGAACTGATATCTCTTTTGGAATTTGCAAAATCAAAAAAAGCTCAAATTCGCTTTATAGAATTTATGGAAAATACTCATGCTTATGGTAAATTACAAGGATTAAAAAGAGATGAAATTATACAAATTTTGAGTCAAAAATATCAAATTCAACTTATAAAAAAAGATGAAAAAGCACCTGTGAGTATTTACAAGGCAGATGATTATGAATTTGGAATTATAGATCCTCATAGCCATGAATTTTGCGATTCTTGCAATCGCATACGCTTAAGTGCTGAAGGCTTGTTAATACCTTGTCTTTATTTTGATGAAGCATTAAGCATAAAAGAAGCGGTTCGAAAAGGTGATATTAAAGCCGCTGTAGAAATATTACAAGAAGTATTAAGAAATAAACCAGAAAAAAATAAATGGAGTGTTGTTGATAATGAAACCTCATCTCGTGCTTTTTATCAAACTGGAGGTTAATTTTGCAACTTGTTGAAAGTTTCTTAAGCATTCAAGGAGAAGGTAAATATAATGGAAAATTAGCTATTTTTATGCGTTTTGCTGGTTGTAATTTCAACTGTTTAGGTTTTAATGTAAAAATATCAAAAAACGATAAAACTCTCATTGGATGTGACACGATAAGAGCTGTTTTCACAAAAGATTTTAAAGAAAGTTATGAAACTTTAAATGCTAATGAACTTTTAAAAAGAGTGATAAAATTAAAACAAGACTTTGATCCTATAGTTGTTATCACAGGTGGAGAGCCATTAATCCATTATGAAAATCCTGAATTTACAGAATTTATCCAAATGTTATTAAAAAATAAATTCGAAATACACTTTGAAAGCAATGGAAGCATAGAAATTGATTTTGATAGATATCCTTTTTACAAAGAATGTATTTTTGCTTTAAGCGTTAAACTCCAAAATAGTGGGATAAAAAAAGATAAACGATTAAATTTTAAAGCTTTAAAAGCATTTAAAAATTACGCAAAAGATAGTTTTTATAAATTTGTTTTAGATGCCAATACTCTTGATAATTCATTTTTAGAAATCAATGAAATTCTAAAAGAAGCTCCAAATCAAATTTTTTGTATGCCTATGGGTGAAAATGAGCAAAACCTTAAAAAAAATGCTCAAAAAATTGCTGAATTTTGTATTAAGAATGGTTATAATTATTCTGATAGAATTCATATTCGTCTTTGGAACGATAAAGAGGGTGTATGATTATAAGAAAATTATTTGAATTTGAAAACGCACACATTGTTAGATTTTGTTCTTCTAAGCGTTGCAAAAGTAGCATTCATGGACATTCTTACAAAGTTGAAGTTTTACTTGAAAGCAAATATTTAGATAATGCTGGAATGGTCTATGATTTTGGACTTTTAAAAACCTATATACGCCAAATTATTGATAGTTTTGATCATGCTATCACTCTTTTTAAATATGATGACGCAAAATATTTAGAAGAAATGAAAAAATATTCAAGTCGTTGGATTTGCCTGCCTGTTAATGTAAGTGCTGAAAATTTTTGTCGTGTATTTTTCATACTTATAGATGCTTTATTAAAACAAACAAAAATGGTAAATGGAGAACAAGGAGTGACTTTACAAAGCATCATTGTTCATGAAACAAGAACAGGTTATGCACAAGGTTTTAGAGAAGATGCCTATAGTGAGCTAATGCCAAAAATTTCACTTCAAGACATAGAATTTTCCAATGGCATTAAAGCAGAATGGAATGATATAGATTTTTATAACAAATTAAAAAATGAAGAAATTTTTATAAATCCAAAGGAGATTTAATGCAAAAAGCTAAAATTTTAATTGCCTTAAGTTTTTTTTTATTAGTTTTATCTGCCTGTTCTAATGATGAAAAAAATATTTCCAAGACTCAAAATACAGATCAAGAAGTAGTCCAAATAGAACAAAACGATGAAAAAACAGAATTAAGTGACTCCAACCTGCCTTTACCTGTAGATGATGAAGCACAAAGTTCAGATGATGAACATGAAGTCAATCCTAGTATTATCAACTCTTTATATAAACAAAAATGCGCCACTTGTCATGGAGAAAAAGGGGAATTAAAACCTAAAAACAGCACGGCCATTAAAACCTTGAGCAATAAAATTTTTATACAAAAAATAAAAACGATAAAAGATAAAAACCATAGTTTTTTAAGTGATGAACAAATTCAAAATTTAGCTGATTTTATAAACAAAGGAAAATAATGGATCAAAGTTACGAATTCTTTTTAGCTTTACATCTTTATAGTCTTTATGCGAGCGGTTTTTTAATGCTTTTTTATCTTATACTAACACAAGGAAATTTTAAAACCGAATTCATTTTTATTCGCAGAATACGATTATTTTTACCAATTTATTATTTATTTTTAGCTTTGATTATTTTTACAGGTTGTTTGTTATCAGCAATGAAACAATTTCAAATGAATGTCAATATCTGGGTAATGATTTTTTCTTGGATCTTAATTTTTGCCTTAGCAATTTTTCACTTTGTTTGTTTTAAAAAAGCAAGAAGATTTAGAAAATATGCCACTTTTAGATGGATTAGTTGTTTGATTTTACCTTTTGAAATTTTTTTATTGTTTTTGCCTTTTTTAATAGAAAGATATCTATAAAATGCAATTTTTGTATAACAAGCAAGCTGGAGAAGAGTTTATACAACTTCAAGGTGAAAACTTTAACCATTTAAAAGTAAGAAGAGTAAAGGAAAATTCGGAGCTAAATCTTAGAAATTTACAAGATAATTTTCTTTACAACTATACAATCACAAATTTAACAAGAAATTCTTGCACTTTAAAATTTTTAAACAAAAAATCACAAAATATAAAACAAAGTGAATTAAACTTAGCCTTAGCCATTATAGATATTAAAATTTTAGAAAAAACTCTACCTTTCTTAAATGAACTTGGAGTAAAAAAGTTACATTTGGTTTTTACAAATTTTTCACAAAGAAATTTTAAAATCGATTTAGAAAGATTTGAAAAAATCATTATTTCTTCTTGTGAACAATGCGGTAGAAATACTAAAATGGATTTAATTATCCACCAAAGCACTCAAGAATTTGTTCAAAAATTTCCAAATGCAATTATGGTTGATTTTCAAGGAGAACAACAAAGTCATTTCGATGAAAAAGAATTATATTTTATAGGTCCTGAAGGTGGATTTAACAATGATGAGAGATTATTGTTTAACCGGAAAATCTCTCTTAAAAGCTCTAATATTCTAAAAAGTCAAACAGCTATTATAGCTATAGCTTCAAAAATTTTACTTTAACTTTTCTTAAATTAATCTCTTTTTTATGTTAAATAATTTATAATCACGGCTTATTGTTTTAATTTTTAAGGAAAACTAATGAAAAAAGAAATTCACCCAGAATATGTAGAATGCAAAGTAAGTTGTGCTTGTGGAAATACTTTTACAACAAAGTCAAACAAAGCAGAATTAAGAGTAGATATTTGTTCAAATTGCCATCCTTTTTTTACAGGCAGTGAAAAAATTGTAGATGCTGCAGGTCGTGTAGAGAAATTTAAGAAAAAATACGCAATGCAATAATTATGCTTTATTTTATTCCTACTCCCATAGGAAATTTAAGCGATATTTCTTTTAGAGCCTTAGAACTTTTAAAGACTTGCGATCTTGTGTTTTGCGAAGATACAAGAGTAAGTAAGTCTTTGATTTCGTTATTAAATACCAAATTTCATACTGATATACATATTTCTAAATTTATAGCCTTACACTCCCATAATGAAAAAGAAGTTTTAGCAAGTATTGATTTAAAGATATTTGAAAAAAATGTAGCTTATTTAAGTGATGCAGGAATGCCAGGAATTAGTGATCCTGGCAAGACTTTGGTAGAATTTGCACAAGAAAATAATATCACCTATGAAATTTTACCAGGTGCAAATGCAGCCTTAGTTGCTCTTGTAAGCTCGGCATTTTGTCAAAAAGAATTTATCTTTATTGGTTTTTTAGCAAATAAAGGTAAAGAAAGACAAAAAGATATAGAAAAAATTTTAAATCTTCCTTATCCAAGTATTATTTACGAATCCCCTAAGCGTATTTTATCTTTAGTAGAACAAATTATGATTCTAGATAGCCAAAGAGAAATTTTTTTGATTAAAGAAATCAGTAAAAAATTTGAAAAAAAATTTAAAGGCAATGCTAAAGAGCTTTTTGAAATTTTAAAAAAGTCTAATTTAAACGGTGAATGGGTTGTAGTACTACAATCAAAAGAACAAAATTTTTTGCAAAATACTCTTTGTGAAAAAGATATTATGGATTTAGAGCTGCCTTTAAAAGCAAAAGCAAAATTATTATCAAAGATCAATGGAAAAAATGCAAAAGAAATTTATCAAAAACTGCTTTTAAGTCAAGATTAGGTAAAATTTTAAGTATGATAGTTTATGGGAAGCAAATATTTTTTTATATTTTAGAATATCATAAAGACTGTATCAATGAGCTTTATTTAGCAAAAGAATGTGATAAAATTACTTTTTCCAAAATCGCAAAATCTGGTTTTAAAATCAAAAAACTTGATTTTAAAACTGCTCAAGCTTATGCGAAAGGTGGAAATCATCAAGGTTTTTTGCTAGATATTAAAGAAAGTTCTTTTGCAAATTTAAATGAGATCAAAAAAAATGATTTTATTGTTATGCTTTATGGAATTAGTGATGTAGGAAATATAGGGGCTATCACGCGTACAGCTTATGCTTTAGGGGTTGGGGCTTTAATTTTTATTGGTGAAAAATTAGCCATGGAAGGAGTAATTCGCACAAGCAGCGGAGCGGCTCTTGATTTACCTATTGCAATAAGTAACGATGCTTTAAGTGTAATAAACGAACTAAAACAAGTAGGTTTTTATTTTTATGCGAGTGATGGCTCGGGAAAAGAAATTCACAGTGTAAAAATAAGCAATGGTAAAAAAGTTTTAGTTTTGGGTAGTGAGGGTTTTGGTTTAAGCTCTAAAATTATAAAAAAATGCGATGAATGTGTGGGCATTGCGATGAAAAATAATTTTGATAGTCTTAATGTCAGCGCTGCTTTTGCAATACTTTGTGATAGGATGTTAAATGCTTAATTGGAAAAAAATACAAGAATTAAATTTAAAAGAAGTTGCAGCAAAAACGCAAATTGAACTTGATTTTCTTGAAGCTTTAGTAGAAAAGAATTTTGCTGTTTTAAGTCGTTTTAATGTTAAAGGTTTTGTTAAAATTTTGAGCAGAGAATACGAACTCGACTTTAGTGATTTTAACGAAGAGTATGAAGCTTATCTTAACGAAAACAATCCTACTCCACAAACAAAATCAAAAATGATAACCCCAAAACTAGATGCTTATAGTCAAAAATCCTTTAACACTTGGCCTTTTTTGATTGTTCTTATTGTTTTAGTGATTATAGGAAGTGGAATTTATTATTTTGATACACTTAGAACTTTTTTCAAAGATGAACAAAATAATACTAGTGCAACAGTTATAGACATAATAGGACAAGCACAAGAAAATTTAAAATCTTTAGGTGGAAACAATGTTGTTATTATAGACAACAATAAAGCACAAGAAACAAATCAAACAGAGAGCGTTTTACCAAGCCAAAACATCTCATTACAAGAAAATGATAAAAACATAAGCATAGAAAATAATATCAGTGAAAATAACACAACCCTACTCGATGAAGAAAAAAATACCCAAATCCAAGAAGACACAAATACACCAAAAACTGATTCTTTAAAAGAAGCACATTTTAAAACCTCTACCAAGATTTGGATAGGTTTGATAGATTTAAAAAGCCTTAAAAAAACAAGCTTTGTTAAAGAAAAAGATTTTAATATTTCTTTAGATAAAGATCAGTTAATTTTAACAGGGGCTGCAGCTTTAACAATGTTTGATCAAGAAAATAAAGAACAAAAATTTCCTGTAGGAATTTCAAAACGTTTCTTGATTAAAGATGGAAAAATTACAAGTATTTCAGCTGCTGAATTTGTAAAATTAAATAAAGGTAAAGAATGGTAAAAAAAATTATTATTCTTACTCTTTGGGTTAATATATCTTTTGCAATCTCAAGTCTTGAATTAGCAAAAAATTTAGTAAACAATCCTAGTAAAAATTCTCAACTAGAATTATTATTCTCAAATAATTCTTACATAGATAATAATGGAAATTGTGATATTGCAAAAATATCTCAAATATTAAAAACCAATTCTTTAATTGCCTTAACACTATCAAATCCTCAAAGTCTAAAACTAAATTTTAAAGCAAAAGCTGATGAAGTTATGTTTTTTAAAATTTTATCCGATGTTTTAACAGATGCCGGATATATATATTTTATCCCTACAGATTTGATTTTAAGAGAAGGAAATATTGACTATACCATACAAGTAGAATCTCAATATGTTTTAGATCCTGGAACGCTTTACAATCTCTTAAAAGAAAATTCTGTCTATATAGATAATATTAAGCGCATTGGAGCATATGACTATGAATATGATTTAAATTTTTCCAATGCTGTATTAAAAACTAATACAAATGTTAATTTAAATACTCCAAAATCATTAGAAAAACCCCTTAAAGACTATGTGTTTGATTTAAAAAATGCTACAAATTTGATTATTGATGCAAATGATTTAGACAATTGGTTTCCTAAAATCTTCTTTTTAGATAAAAATCTGAATCTAATTAAAGCAGTAAAAAGCGAAAATAAAAATAATCATTTTTCAGAACTTATTCCAAATGGTGCTATATATGCTATTGTAAGCGATATGTATAGTTTAGATAATATACGCAGGGGTTTAAAAATCACACTTAAAAAATAAAGGATTAAGAAATGTTTGATGAAATCCGTTTTAATACCATAGAAAGACTTCCAAATTATGTTTTCGCAGAAGTAAATGCGATAAAAATGGCAGCAAGACGTGCTGGAGAGGATATCATCGACTTTTCAATGGGAAATCCCGATGGTAAAACTCCACAACACATTATAGATAAACTTTGTGAAAGTGCTAACAAAGATAAAACCTCGGGATATTCTACATCCATGGGGATTTATAAACTTCGCTTAGCAATTTGTAATTGGTATAAAAGAAAATATAATGTCAACCTAGATCCTGAAAATGAAGTTGTAGCTACTATGGGTTCAAAAGAGGGTTTTGTAAATCTTGCAAGAGCGATTATAAATCCTGGAGATGTTGCTATTGTGCCAACTCCTGCTTATCCTATACATACTCAAGCTTTTATTATAGCAGGAGGTAATGTAGCAAAAATGCCTTTAGCTTATAATGAAAAATTTGAGCTTGATGAAAATCAATTTTTTGAAAATTTACATAAAACTTTAAATGAAAGCATCCCGCGTCCAAAATATGTCGTTGTTAATTTCCCGCATAATCCAACAACAGTAACTTGTGAGAAAAGTTTTTATGAAAGATTGATAGCAACGGCAAAAAAAGAAAGATTTTATATTATTTCAGATATTGCTTATGCAGATTTAACTTATGATGACTATAAAACTCCTTCTATTTTGGAAATTGAAGGCGCAAAAGATATAGCGGTAGAAACTTACACTCTTTCAAAATCTTACAATATGGCAGGCTGGCGCGTGGGTTTTGTAGTAGGAAATAAACGCTTAGTCAGTGCGCTTAAAAAAATAAAATCTTGGTTTGATTATGGTATGTACACACCTATTCAAGTAGCAGCTACCATAGCTTTAGATGGAGATCAAACTTGTGTAGATGAAATCCGTGCAACTTATGATAAAAGAATGCACATTTTACTTGAAGCTTTTGAAAATGCAGGCTGGAAACTTCAAAAACCAAGAGCAAGTATGTTTGTTTGGGCAAAACTCCCTGAAAGCAAAAGACATTTAAAAAGTTTAGAATTTTCAAAGCAACTTTTACAGCGTGCTAGTGTTGCAGTAAGTCCTGGGGTAGGTTTTGGCGAAGCAGGTGATGAGTATGTAAGAATTGCTTTAATTGAAAATGAAAATCGCATACGCCAAGCTGCACGTAATATCAAAAAATATTTAAAAGAGTAAGTTATGAAAGTAGCGATTCTTGGTTATGGCACTGTTGGAAGTGCGGTGGTTAAATTTCTTTTAGAAAATGATAAACTTATTCGTGCAAGATGTGGGCAAAGCATAACTCCTGTGATCGCTCTTGCTAGAAGTCCTAAAAAAAATGCTTTAATTCCAATTACTCATAGCGTTGCAGAAATTTTAAATGCTGATGTAGATGTTTTTGTAGAATTAATGGGTGGGGTGGATGAAGCTTTTAAAATAGTGAGTGAAATTTTAAAAAAGAAAAAAGCTGTTGTTACTGCAAATAAAGCTATGCTTGCTTATCATCGTTATGAACTTGAAAATTTGGCTAAAAATTTAGCTTTTGGTTATGAAGCAAGTGTGGCTGGAGGAATTCCTATTATCAAGGTTTTAAAAGAAGGTTTAAGTGCAAATAATATTTTGGCTATAAAAGGGATTTTAAATGGTACGAGTAATTATATTTTAAGTTCTATGAGTCAAAAAAATATGAGTTTTAAACAAGCTTTGCAAATAGCTCAAAATTTAGGTTATGCAGAGGCTGATCCAACTTTTGACATAGAAGGGCAAGATGCAGCACATAAACTGCTTGTTTTATCAAGTATCGCTTATAATCTTAAAGCTAAACCTGAAGATATTTTGATCGAGGGTATTAGTGAAATTGCACCTGAAGATATGTATTTTGCTAATGAGTTTGAATTTACCATAAAACTTTTAGGTATAGCTAAGGTGCGTGAAAATAAAGTAGAATTAAGGGTGCATCCTACTATGATAGATAAAGAAAAAATGCTTGCAAAAGTTGATGGAGTGATGAATGCTATAAGCATTAATGGAGATTTGTTGGGTGAAAGTTTGTATTATGGAGCAGGAGCAGGAGGAGAGGCCACTGCAAGTGCTGTGATTTCAGATCTTATGGATATAGCAAGAGATCAGGTAAAAGCACCAATGCTTGGTTTTGTGAATACTTTAGAATACAAGCTTTTAAGCAAAGATGAAATTTATACAAAATATTATTTAAGGGTGAAAGTTGAAGATAAAATAGGGATTTTATCTAAAATCACACAATTGATGAGTGAAAATAATATTTCTATCGATAGTTTTTTACAAAAACCTAAAAAAAATGATGAAAATTACAGCACTTTGTTTTTTACTACACATTTAACTTATGAAAAAAGCATACAAAATTTGCTTGAAATTTTACGCAAACAAGATTTTATAAAAACCAAGCCTTTTATGATGCGTATAGAATAATGGGTGTAAAAGCTTATTTAGATGGAATTTTAGGGGAAGATAAGGCTTGTAAATTTTTAAAAAAACAAGGCTTTGAAATTTTAAAAAGAAATTTCCATTCTAAATTTGGAGAAATCGATATAATAGCCAAAAAAGATGAAATTTTACATTTTATAGAGGTTAAATTTACTCAAAATGATTATGAAGTTTCCGAGCGTTTGGATAGAAAAAAACTTGAAAAAATTTTAAAAACTATAGAATTTTATCATCTTAAAAATGGAATTTCATCGGATTTTCAGATTGATCTGATTTGCATTAAAAATGATGTGATACAATTTTGCGAAAATATAAGTTTTTAAGCTGATATTTAAAAAAATAAAATACAATTAGACAAAAATTAAAGAAAGGAAAAATTATGGGAAAATATATTGAATTAACAAGTGATAATTTTGCTCAAGCAAAAGAAGGTGTAGCTTTAGTTGATTTTTGGGCTCCATGGTGCGGACCTTGTAGAATGCTTGCTCCGGTTATTGATGAACTTGCAAATGACTTCGATGGTAAAGCTAAAATTTGCAAAGTAAATACAGATGAACAAGGTGATTTAGCAGCTGAATTTGGTGTTCGCTCTATTCCTACGCTTATTTTCTTTAAAAATGGTGAAGTTGTAGATCAACTCGTTGGTGCACAATCTAAACAAGCAATTAGTGATAAACTAAACTCTTTACTATAAACTAAAGGCTAGTATAACTAGCCTTCTTCTTAAAAATTTCAAATTTATACTAAATAATAATTTTTATTAACTACTATTAAGAATAATTTTTATATCATTATTAATAATAAAATTCAATATAAAGGAAATATAAATGTTAGATGTAGCAATCATAGGTGGAGGTCCTGCTGGACTTAGTGCCGGACTTTATGCAACTAGAGGTGGACTTAAAAATGTAGTAATGTTTGAAAAAGGTATGCCTGGTGGACAAATTACCTCAAGTTCTGAGATAGAAAATTATCCAGGTGTAGCCCAAGTTATGGATGGAATTTCTTTTATGGCTCCTTGGAGTGAACAATGTATGCGTTTTGGTTTAAAACATGAAATGGTTGGAGTAGAACAAATTTTAAAAAATAGTGATGGAAGTTTTACCATCAAATTAGAAGGTGGTAAAACAGAACTTGCTAAAGCTGTGATAGTTTGTACAGGCTCAGCTCCAAAAAAAGCAGGTTTTAAGGGCGAAGATGAATTTTTTGGAAAAGGTGTAAGCACTTGTGCAACTTGTGATGGATTTTTTTATAAAAATAAAGAAGTTGCAGTTTTAGGTGGTGGAGATACGGCTTTAGAAGAAGCTTTATATCTAGCAAATATTTGTTCTAAGATTTATCTTATCCACCGCAGAGATGAGTTTAGAGCAGCTCCATCTACAGTAGAAAAAGTTAAGAAAAACGAAAAAATAGAACTCATTACTAGCGCAAGTGTAGATGAAGTATATGGCGATAAAATGGGTGTTGCTGGAGTAAAAGTAAAATTAAAAGATGGTAGTATTAGAGATTTAAATGTTCCAGGAATTTTTACTTTTGTTGGTCTTAACGTAAGAAATGAAATTTTAAAACAAGACGATAGTAAGTTTTTATGCAATATGGAAGAAGGTGGGCAAGTAAGTGTTGATCTTAAAATGCAAACTAGCGTTGCTGGACTTTTTGCCGCAGGGGACCTTAGAAAAGATGCGCCTAAGCAAGTTATTTGTGCTGCAGGTGATGGAGCTGTAGCTGCATTAAGTGCTATGGCTTATATAGAAAGCTTGCATTAAGATTTTATAAAGTTGCTAAAAGCAACTTTATTTTTATTTAGCTTCCTATCACTCCACCATCAAGTTTTCTTATCATTATTACACTCGATCTTGGTGTTTTTCCATAAGGAAAAGTACTACCTTTTAAACCTTCTCCTGGATGTTGTATGCCTACAAACATTGTAGTATAATCCTCGCTAAAAGCAATTCCTGTTAATTCACAAGCAATAGGCCCTGTTAAAAAGCGTCTGATTTCCCCTGTTTTTGGATTTGCTGCTAGCATACAGTTATTTCCCATGCCTTTGTATTCATCTTTATTAGAATAAGATCCATCTGTTTGTATCCAAAGTCTTCCATCTTTATCAAATTTAAGTCCATCAGGAGAATTGAATTTATTTTCATTTGTAATATTATTTGAACCTTTATATAAGCCTTGTTGGTTATCAGGATTTCCAGCAAGAGCAAAAATTTCCCAAGTAAAATCATCGTCTTTATGAGAATTTTTTGGCATCCATTTTAAAATTTGTCCATAAACATTTTTAGTTCTTGGATTTGCTGCATTAGGTTCTTGGCGATTTTTATTATTTGTTAGTGTTGCAAATACTTCTTTAGAACCGCTTTGTTTATGGCTTGCTATCCATTCACATCTATCCATAGGAGTTGCACCTACAATGCTTGCAGCAAGACGTGTATTGATGAGTACTTGAGCTTGAGACTTAAAACCATTTTTTTCATCTAAGCCGTTTTTGCCATATTCTAAAGCTATCCATTTTCCCTGTCCTTTAAAATCTCCCATATTGCCGTTAAACTGTCCTACATACAAAGTACCTTCATCTAAAATTTTACTTGTATCAGTACCTTTTTTGTATTTGTGTTTGCTAACAAATTTATAAATAAATTCATTCATCTCATCATCACCCATATAAACTATAACAGAACCATCTTTTTCTACGATAATTTCTGCATTTTCATGTTTAAAACGCCCTAAAGAAGTTCTTTTAACAGGTGTGCTTTTTGCATCAAAAGGATTGATTTCCACTATCCAACCAAAACGATTGGCTTCATCCATATTTTTAGCTAAATCGAATCTTTCATCAAATTTTTCCCATCCATAAAGACTAGTTTTGTTAAATCCATAGCGCTTAAAGGCATCATTAAATTCTAGATTTTCATCTGAACTTCCAAAAAAATCGTCAAAATTTTCTTCACAGGTGATATAAGTTCCCCAAGGTGTTTGTCCATTTGCACAATTTGCAAAAGTTCCATGAACAAATTTTTCATTTTTTAAAACTTCTTTTTTAGCTGCTCCACTTACTTGCATTTTAGTGTTTGCATCGATTCTGCGATTATACTTAGAGTCTAAAACCACAGTCCAATCATCACCCTTTTTTTCGATTTCTAAGATACTCACACCCACACTGGCTTGCTCATATAAAATATCTTCTTTGCTTAAATTTTTACCATGATGATTAAACATGATTTCAGGATTTATATATTCATTATTAACGGCTAAAATTCCTCTGTTTTTTGAAAGTGGAAAAAAACTCATACCATCATCGTTATCTCCAAAAACCAAATGAGCATTTTTAATTGCATTCATATCGATGATTTTATTTTCATCATAAGGTTTTGCTTTACTAAAAAGTGGATCACCCCAAGAAATTAAAACCTTTGCTTCATAACCTTGCGGTACTATAACTTTATCTTGTGTGCTTGCACTAACAGCTTTAAAACCTAACAAATCCTTATCCTTAAGTATAACAGCACTTAAATTTGAACTTGCAAAAAAAGCCACCATAGAACCTAAAGCTGAACCTTTTAAAAACAATCTTCTTTCCATTTGTTTTTACCCCATATTGAAATTTAAAACAATGGAAGTATAAAAATATTTGGAAACTTTTTAGAAACTTTGATGAAAAATTTAAATTGAAGGAAAAATTTATACCTAGTTTTTTACTAGGTATAAATGATTAATTAAAACCTCTTCTTCTTAACATCTTCTAAGATATTATTAGCTATA
>CBJMI02800__coassemble_526_pt1 | contig 34200 bp, 32 predicted proteins | sample CBJMI02800__metabat2_low_PE_005 | metagenome-assembled genome bin CBJMI02800 | reverse complement strand
ATCATCTATGATTTTTTGAGCCGATTGTAAATCTTTACCTTGAACTCTATATCCACCTAGCATATTTACAGCTTGTGGGGTTAGTCCTAGGTGAGCAACGACGGGTATTCCTGATTGGGAAATCAATTTAATCTTGCTTGCGATTTCTATACCCCCTTCCACTTTTACCCCATTTGCGTGGCTATAGGGTTCAAGGTAAAGATTTACAATCGGCCCAAAAAATTATAGATGATGCAAAAGCTGTGCAAGATGCGGGTGCTTGTATGTTGGTTTTAGAATGTGTGCCTGTAAAACTAGCACAAAAAATAAGCTCTATTTTAGAAATTCCAACAATCGGCATAGGTTCAGGCAAATACTGCGATGGACAAGTTTTAGTTTATCACGATCTTTTGGGTTTAAATAAAGATTTTAAAGCAAAATTTGTAAAGCATTTTGATAAAATTGATCCTCAAGTAGGAGTTGAAAAATATAGAGATGAAGTTAAAAGCGGTATTTTTCCTTCCCAAGAGCACAGCTTTGATTATTTAGATGATGAATTATTAGATAAATTATACTAAGGATACAAATATGCAAGTCATTACTTCTGTCAAAGAAGCAAAACAAATTGTAAAAGATTGGAAATCACATCAACTTAGTATAGGCTATGTTCCAACCATGGGTTTTTTACACGATGGACATTTAAGTTTAGTCAAACATGCCAAAACACAAGATAAGGTTATAGTAAGTATCTTTGTAAATCCTATGCAATTTGGGCCTAATGAAGATTTTTCTAGTTATCCAAGAGATTTAGAACGCGACATTAAAATGTGTCAAGATAATGGCGTTGATATGGTTTTTATCCCCGATGCAACTCAAATGTATCTTAAGAATTTTAGTACCTATGTAGATATGAATACGATCACTGATAAACTTTGCGGGGCTAAAAGACCGGGGCATTTTAGAGGCGTTTGCACAGTTTTGGCTAAATTTTTTAATATCCTAAACCCTGATATAGTCTATATGGGGCAAAAAGACGCGCAGCAATGCGTAGTCGTTAGGCATATGGTTGATGATTTAAATTTTGATTTAAAAATTCAAATTTGTCCTATCATTAGAGAAGAAGATGGCTTAGCTAAAAGCTCTAGAAATGTATATCTTAGCAAAGAAGAAAGAAAAGCGTCACTAGCTATATCTCAAAGCATTTTTTTGGCTGAAAAATTAGTCCGAGAGGGAGAAAAAAATACTTCTAAGATCATCCAAGCTATGAAAGATATTTTAGAAAAAGAAAAACTAATCAAAATCGATTATATAGAATTAGTCGATTTTAACACCATGGAAAATATCGAAAATATCACTGATAATGTTTTAGGAGCGGTGGCTGCTTTTGTTGGAAAAACAAGACTCATTGATAATTTTTTAGTACAAGGATTAAAATGAATATCACTTTACTCAAATCAAAAATACATCGCGCAAGCGTAACAGAAGCTAGGCTTGATTATGTAGGAAGTATAAGTATAGATGAAAAATTATTGCAAGCGAGTGGAATTTTAGAATACGAAAAAGTCCAAGTAGTCAATGTCAATAATGGCGCTAGATTTGAAACCTACACCATCGCTACACAAGAAGAAGGGGTTGTATGCTTAAATGGCGCTGCGGCTCGTCTTGCTGAAGTAGGAGATAAAGTGATCATTATGTCTTATGCTGATTTTAACGAAGAAGAAGCAAAAACATTTAAACCAAAAGTTGTCTTTGTAGATGAAAATAACACTGCTACAAAAATAACAAATTATGAAAAACACGGAGCTATTTTCTAATATCTAACTATTTTTGTAATTTTTTCTATCTTAGATAAATGAATTTATCTAAGATAAATATTTAAATTTCAATCTTATCTAGCAAGAACTTTTCTTAATGCTAAACTTGCTAAAGCTAAACCAAAAGATGCAGTCACACCCATGAAAGATCCAAGATCTTTACAATGCGCTTCCTCATCTGAAAAAACCACATCAAAATTTCCTTTAAAACCTGATTTTCTAAGCTCGTAACGAAATTTTTTTGCTAAAGCATCTCCGTGGGTTTTAAATATACTTGTAGTTTTTATACGCGTAGGATCAAGCTTTCTAGCCCCACCTGTAGAAGAGATAAAAATTTGACGCTTAAAATCGATCAAATTGGCAAGTGCTACTTTTGCAGGGATATCATCAATTGCATCGATGATTAAATCAAATTCACTTAAATCAAAATTTGCTAAAAATTCATTGTCTATTTTACTTACTATACCCTTAACATTGTAAATTCTAGCAAAAACCTTAGCTTTTTCTTCGCCTAAATTTTCACTATGAATTTGGCGGTTTTGATTGGTGATTTCAAATTTATCCGCATCGATTAAAGTAAGATTTTGAAAACCGCTACGATAAAGCGCATCAACGCAAATTCCACCCACTCCACCAAGTCCGCAAACCAAAACTTTTGTTTGTGAAATTTTTTGAAATTTTTCTTCTCCAACTAGCCATTTTATACGTGTAAATCTATCATTCATCATTTGCCTTTAACCATTTTTTAACTTTTTTCATTCTTTCATAAGCTGTAAGATCCAGCATTATAGGTGTTATTGTAGCGTAGCCTTTTTTAAGTAAGGCAATATCGCTATTTTTCTCATCTTCAAAGTCTAAATTCGCCGCTGCAAGCCAATAGTACTCTACTCCTCTCGGATTGACATTTGAATGGGCTTCAAAATTATAAACCCTTTTGCCTGCTTTACAAATTTTAATGCCTTTGATTTTTGATTTTGCAGGAAAATTGATATTTAAAAATTCTTTTTTTCCTAAAGGAAAGCCTTTATCAAAGATATTTTGAACGATTTTTTTAGTAACTTTTAAAGCATTTTTAAAATCAAGCTCTTTTTCACTTTTCTTATAAAATTGAGAAAGAGCGATAGCAGGAATTCCTTGTAAAACCGCCTCCATAGCTCCTGCGCAAGTTCCTGAGTAGGTAATATCCTCGCCTACATTAGCACCTTTATTAATCCCACTTATTACAAGATCAGGCAAACGCTTTTTGTATAAAGCATGCAAAGCAAGATAAACACAATCTGCTGGAGTGCCATCATCAAGTTTGTAAAATCTTTTTCCCACTTTAACAAAACGCAAAGGTTTGGTTAGGGTTATAGAGTGCGAACAAGCTGATTTTTCACTAGCAGGAGCTACTATGGTGATCTTGGCTTTAAATTCTTTTGTTAACATCTTAATGAGTTTTTTAAGTCCTTCGCTTTCATAACCATCATCATTAGTGATAAGAATTTCTTTCATTGTCTTCCTTGCAAAAGATAAAAATCTGGATTTTAACATATTTTTTTAAAGCTTCATAGTATAAAATTTTAATTTTTAAATTATATAAATTTCGTATTATTTTTAATTATTTTTTTATTTTATATCGATTAACATTATTTAAACTATAAAAATATAAAGTTAGTAAGGATGGTTTAAATATGTTTGATTTTTTCAAACCTAAGGCAAAAGCTATTAAATTTCCTCTTTAGGAAATTTTACCTAGATATTACAAAATGAGAACTTGGAGTTTAAGTGGGGTTTTTATAGGATATATGGGATATTATCTTGTGCGAAATAATATCACTCTTTCAACTCCATTTATACAAAATCAACTTAATCTCAGTAAATCAGACATCGGAACAATCACAGGCTCAATGCTTATAGCTTACGGGATTAGCAAGGGTGCAATGAGCGTTATAAGCGATAAAGCTGATCCTAAAAAATACATGGCTTTAGGTCTTATTTTATGTGCTCTTGTAAATGTTTTACTTGGTTTTTCAAATTCTTTTACGCTTATGTAGGTTTTGTTATCGCGCTTGGGGTTTTTCAAGGTATGGGGGTAGGTCCTTCTTTTATCACTCTTGCAAACTGGTATCCTAAAAAAGAGCGGGGAATTTACACGGCCGTTTGGAATATCTCACATAATATAGGAGGCGGGATAGTTGCTCCTATAGTTTCGCTTTCAGGTTTTGCTTTGGCAGCATTATTGGGTGTGAGTATGGCAAATTTTAACGAAACATATTGGCACATGAATCATGTTTATGTTCCTGCTGCTTGTGCAGTTATCATTAGTCTTTATGTGCTTTATGCAGTTAAAGGAAGTCCTAAAAATGAAGGTTTGGTTGATATTACTGAAATCAATGAAATGCGAGGGATTAAAACAGAAGAAATCAAAGCTATAGAAACTCCAAATTTAAACAGTTTTGAAATTTTTTATCATTATGTACTTAAAAACAAAAATGCTTAGTATGTGGCTTGGATGGATACTTTTGTTTATATGGTGCGTTTTGGGCTTATTTCTTGGCTTCCTATTTACTTGCTAGAAACAAAAGGCTTTAATAAAGAACAAATGGGTATTGCCTTTTGGCTTTTTGAATGGGCTGCTATACCTTCTACTTTACTTGCAGGATATATTTCAGATAAAATTTTTAAAGGCTATAGAATGCCTCCTGCTATAGGTGCCATGGTGATTATTTTCTTTATGATTATTGAATATTTTACTTCAAATAATCTTTATATGGTTATTTTCTTTGCAGCTATGGCGGGGTGTTTAGTCTATATACCACAATTTTTAGCAAGTGTGCAAACTATGGAAGTCGTTCCTGCTTTTGCAGTAGGATCTTGTGTAGGACTTCGTGGCTTTATGAGTTATGTAGTTGGCGCTTCACTTGGAACAAAAGCATAGGTTGGGCTGTGGATTACTATGGTAGTTGGAATGCTGGTCTTATCATGCTCCTTAGTGCTTGTATTCTTTGTATACTTTGTTCTACTTTATGTTATTTTAGCGCTAAAAAGAAGCATCAATAACAATTTTAACTTTTGCTTGCAAAAATACCAAGCAAAAGTTAGATTTTAATAATATTTTTGTTACATTATAACTATTTATTAACATATAATTTCTAAAATCTTACCTTCAATCAATAAAAATTTATCATAAAAGGAAATACTATGAAAAAAATTATTACTTTATTTGGTGCATGTGCCTTAGCTTTTAGTATGGCAAATGCAGATGTAAACCTTTACGGACCAGGTGGCCCACACACGGCCTTAAAAGATATAGCAAACAAATATAGCGAAAAAACAGGCGTTAAAGTAAATGTAAATTTTGGCCCTCAAGCGACTTGGTTTGAAAAGGCTAAAAAAGATGCAGATATTTTATTTGGCGCTTCAGATCAATCGGCTTTAGCTATAGCGAGTGATTTTGGAAAAGATTTTAATGTGAGTAAAATCAAGCCTTTATATTTTAGAGAAGCCATCATACTTACTCAAAAAGATAATCCTTTAAAAATCAAAGGTTTAAAAGATTTGGCTAATAAAAAAGTAAGAATCGTTGTGCCTGAAGGTGCTGGAAAGAGCAATACTTCTGGAACTGGAGTTTGGGAAGATATGATAGGTAGAACTCAAGATATAAAAACCATACAAAATTTTAGAAACAATATCGTGGCCTTTGTTCCAAATAGTGGAAGTGCAAGAAAGCTTTTCGCACAAGATCAAGCCGATGCTTGGATCACTTGGATTGACTGGTCAAAAAGCAATCCTGACATAGGAACTGCCGTAGCTATAGAAAAAGATTTGGTTGTTTATAGAACTTTTAATGTGGTAGCTAAAGAAGGTGCGAGCAAAGAAACACAAGATTTTATTGCTTATTTAAGTTCTAAGGAAGCTAAAGAAATTTTTAAAAAATACGGCTGGAGAGAATAAACCTTCATACACGCTTTTTAGCGTGTATTCTTGCATAACTTCTTTTAATTAAGCCAAAATAAGATAAAATATTTAAAATATTTTATCGGAAAATGTGAATGATTTTTGAAAAACAAGAGTATCAAGTTAAGTGCATAGATAATATTATCACGCTTTTAAAAGATTTTGATTTTAAAAGACAGGATAATTTAAAAGAATGTTTGAAAGAATTTTATAACAACACCTTTTTACCAGTGCAAAATATAAGTGATAAATTAAATTTAGATATTTTAATGGAAACGGGCACAGGTAAGACTTTTACTTATTTAAATTTGATATTTGAACTTCATAGGCAATTTAAGCAAAATAAATTCATTATTTTTGTTCCAAGAAAAGCAATTTTAGAAAGCGTAAAACAAAATATAGAACTCACAAAAATTTATTTTTATTCAGAATATCAAAAATATTTAAAAGTCTATTACTACTCAGATGGTAAGAGTCAGAGTGCTATTATTAATCACTACATTAACAATAAAGATGAGCTTTCGGTATTGGTTTTAACCAATAGTGCTATTGATAAAAAAACCAATTTGCTTAATCAACAAAATGAAAGTTTATTTAAAAGTTTATCTGAATTCAAAAGCGTTTTTGAAAATATCATAGATTTAAAACCTATTAGTATTATTGATGAGCCCCATTTGCTTAAAGGAAAGGCTTTTAATGAATATTTTTCAAAAATAAATTCACTTTATTTTCGCTTTGGAGCAACTTTTCCAAAAGAAAAAGATTATGAGCTTAGTAATATGATTTATTGTCTTGACTCCATATCTGCTTTTAAAGAATATCTTGTAAAACAAGTCAAAGTACATACTTTAGGAGTAAATACAAACAATATTTTTCTTAAAGAGTATAAAAATAAAAAAGCAATTTTTACCTATACTTTAAATGGCATAGAAAGAGAAGAAACAATAAAGTTACAAGATAGTTTTTCTCTTTTAAATAATGCCATTTTAACGCAAGTAAAGGATAATAAAGCTTATTTTAATGATGAAACTATTATCGAGAAAAAAGAAAGTTATGTTTTAAACAATGATGAAATTAAAGAACTTTTAAAAAAAGCGATTGACTTGCATTTTGAAAAGGAAGAAAAACTTTTTAAAAAAGGTATCAAAGCTTTAAGTTTGTTTTTTATCCCGAACATCACAGATTTTAGGGGCGAAAGTCCTTTTATTAAAAATACTTTTGAAGAACTTTACAAAGAAAAACGCAAGGAAATTTTAAAGCTAAATTTAGATGTTCGATACAAAGAATATTTAGAAAAAGACTTTGATGAAGCGGGAAATTTAAGAGTTCATCAAGGCTATTTTAGTGGTGATAAAGGAAGTCCTGATGAAAAAGAAGCTAATGGAGTAAAGCTTATTTTAGAAGAAAAAGAAAAATTACTTTCTTTTGATACTTCTTTGCGTTTTATTTTCAGCGTTTGGGCTTTGCAAGAAGGCTGGGATAATCCAAATATTTTTACTTTAACCAAACTTTCAAATTCTTCTTCTCAAATTAGCATTCATCAACAAGTGGGGCGTGGTTTAAGACTTTGTGTTAATAATAAAGGCAAGAGAATTACGCATAATTATTTAGATTTTGATGACAATCAATTTTATGATATTAATTATCTTGATATTTTAGTGAGTGCAAGAGAAGTTCATTATATAGAAAATTTACAAAAAGAAGTTTTAGATTCTAGCTTTAGATTTGATAGCCAAACACTAGAAAAAAACTTTCTTGAGAATTTATTAAATGTAGATTTAGCTAATGATTTAATTTATCTTTTAAAAAAATCAAAATTAATTTCTTACAATAAAGAACAAAGTAATTATAAAATCTTATCTCCTATATATGAAAGTATAAAGGATAATGAAGAGTTTAAAGAACTTTTAGGCGATAAATTTGATAAATTCTTAAATATATTTAAAGAAAATTCAAACAACACTCATGAGCAAATCATCAATGCTAAAAATCAAGATAATAAGGTCAAAATAAGAACGCATTTAGCCAAAGATTTTAAAGAGCTTTGGGAAAAAATTAATAAAAAAGCACAAATAATTTATCAAAACATAAACGAACAAAATATTATAGATGAAGTTATACTAGCTTTTAATGCTTTAAATATAGAAAAAGAACGCGTGTATTATGAAAGAAAACTTTTTGACGCTAAGCAAAATTCTATCATCACTGAAGAAATTAAAACCTTGGAAGAAATTGATTATAAAAAAAGCCTTTACCAAGAAATACAAAATTTGCTTTTAAATTTCAGTAAAGATGAAAAATTTCCTTTAGTATTTTTGCTAAAAATTTATGAAAAACTTGATAAAACTAAATTTGAAAACTCTCCAAAAAAAGCTTTTAATAGCCTAAAAAACATCATCAAAGATAAAATTCATCATAGTTTATTACACTCTATAAATTATAAATTTTCTCTTCATACTTTTTCAAATTCTTATGAAAATTTGATAGAAAATGGTGAATTTAAAGAAAGTATCGCTATGCAAAAATTAGGGCGTTACAAAGATGATGAAGAACCGGCTAAAAATTATCTTTATGAAAGTGTGATTTATGATTCAAATATAGAAAAAGAAATCATCAAAGAAAATCATGAAATTATCGAAACTAAAACGATAAAAGTTTTTGCCAAATTACCAAAACTTAGCATCCCTACACCTTATAAAAACTATGAACCTGATTTTGCTTATTTTTTAGAAGATCAAAAGGGTAAAAAAATCTTTTTTGTATGCGAAAGTAAAGGCTATGATAAAGAAAGTGATATCGCATTAAATGAAAGAAAAAAGATAGATTATGCTAGAGTGTTTTTTCAAAAATTAGATGAGAATTTAAAAAATGAAAATATAAAAATTATTTTTAACACAAGGATAAATAAACAAAAATTAATTCATTGTATCAATGAAGTTTTAAAGGAAAATAATGCTTGATATAAATAAAATCAAAAAAGAAAATTTAATCAATACAAAAGAAAATAAAAATGAACTTTTAGAGTATTTAAAGCTAAATTTCCCACAAACCATAAAAGATGGACAAGTCGATTTAAAGGCTATTGCTATGCTTTTAGGCTTAAATAATAAAGAAATTAGAGGTTATGAGTTAAGTTTCACAGGCAAAGCTTTAGCAAATGCTCTTTACGATACTCCAAATACTAAAGAATTAAAATTTCATAAGAGTTTAAGCAAAAACTTTGAAACTACTAAAAATGCTATCATAAAAGGGGATAATCTTCATGCCTTAAAACTTTTAAAATCCGCTTACTATGAAAAAATAAAAATGATTTATATCGATCCGCCTTACAATACTAAAAATGATAAATTTATTTATAATGATGATTTTGTAAAAGAGCATAAAAAACTTTTAATAGAAGTTGGACTTTTAGAAATCACAGAAGAAGGTGAAGAAATCGGAAGTGAAATTTTAAATTTCTTTATCAATGCTAAAGGCGACAGAAGTCATAGTACATGGCTTGGCTTTATGCTACCACGCCTTAAACTTGCTAGAGATTTACTAAGAGAAGATGGAGTGATATTTATAAGCATTGATGATAATGAACAAGCAAATTTAAAGATTCTTTGTGATGAGATTTTTGGGAAAGAGAATTTTATTTCATGTTTTATTTGGCAAAAAAAATCAGGTGGAGGACAGGCAAAATATTTTTACGAAGGACATGAGTATATGCTTATATATACAAAAGATAAAACAAATTTAAATGGACTTTTTAAATTTAAAGAAAAACCAGAAATTAACAATGATTTGATAAGAAAAGTCCACGGTAAATATACCAATAATGAATCCATTAAAAAAATTTTAAATTTATATCCAAAAGACACTGTCGATCACAGAAATTTAATGTTTGAAGAATTAGATATTTTTTTAAAAGAAAATATGATTAGTGAGAAAAAATATAATGATATAAAATCAAAAATTGACAGCGGCGAGTATTTTTTACAACAATATAAAGATACAAAATTTCATCTCATTTGCTCTTATCAAGATGATAATTTATCAAAAATGTATTCCATATTTAGTGGGCATTGGACTTCAGATGGAAATGAAGAAATAGAAAGCATATTTAATGGCAAATTGGTTTTTGAAAATCCAAAACCAACCACATTAATAAAGGAAATATTTTTTGCAAATACAAATCAAAATGATATTATCCTAGACTTCTTTGCAGGTAGTGGCACGACAGCACAAGCGGTAATGGAACTCAACGCAGAAGATAATGGAAATCGTAAATTTATTCTAGTGCAACTTGATGAAAAAATCGATGAGAATAAAAGCAAAGTGGCTTATGATTTTTGTAAAAATGAACTAGGAAGCGAAAACCCAGTTATTAGCGATATAACCATTGAAAGAGTTAAAAGAGCGGGTGAGAAAATTTTAAAAGAAAATAGGGATAAAAATTTAGATTTAGGCTTTAAAGTATTTTCTCTTGTAGAAAAACCAGAACTAACAAAAGATGAATTAAACACTTTAAATTTAAAATATCATGAAAATTTAAGCCCTTATGAGAAAGCTTTAAATTTAGCCTTGCTAAATGGTAAGACTTTAGACAAAGACTTAAAAATGATTTTAAAAGATAAACTTTATGAGTGCGAAGATTGTTTTTATATAGTAAATTGCGATGATGAAGTTTTAGATTTTTTAAGAAAAACACAAAATGAAAATGTGTATATTAATGGATATGATGATATAAATTTAGAAGATTATTTAAATCTTGAAAGCTTTTTAAAAGAACGCTTGAAAATGGTGTATTAAGATGGGCCAAGAAATTATTAAATTTATTAAGCAAAAAGATTATGAAAAAATTACTTTCTTAGATGAAGGATCATTTGGTAAGGTTTTATTGATTAGAGATGTTTTTATTGATGAGCTTTTTGTTGTAAAAAAATATGATCCAGATGATATACTAGATGAAAATAATAAGAAAAGATTTTATAAAAATTTTTTAGATGAGATAAAAATTTTATACAAGTTAAATCATAAAAATATTGTTAGAATTTTTAATTATTATCCTTATGAAAATATTTATACAGCTTATATTATAATGGAGTATATACAAGGGAAAAATATTAAAGAGTATTTTGATGATGAAAATAACTTGGAGAATTTAAATTCTATTTTTATACAACTAATTGAGGTCTTTGCCTATATAGAAGAAAAAGGCATTATACATAGGGATATAAGAGAAAAGAATATTCTTATAGATGCTGACGGGGTAGTTAAAGTTATTGATTTTGGTTTGGGAAAGGTTTTTGATATAAGTAAAAACGAAGATACCCTAAATTCAATTATAAATAGAAATGATGTTGATACTTTACCAGAAGAGTATTTTCAAAAGGAATATACAATTCAAACTGATATTTATTATTTAGGTGATTTGGTTTATAGACTTATTAATAACTTAGCAGAAAATAAACATAATTTTGAATATTTTAATATTTTAAATAAAATGATTAAAAAAGAAAAAAAATTTCGTTACCAAAGTTTTGCAGATATAAAGAGAGAGTTAAACAAAGAAAATTTTGTTAATTTAAAAATTAGCCAAGAAGATAAAGCGATTTATAATATTTTTTCAAATTATATTATTGGTTATATTGATTGTTTTATAGGAGAGCCTGTATTAAATGCTAATATAAATGAAATTCTAGGAGAAATTGATAAGGTTATTCAAAGAAATTCTTTTAATGAGTATATTGAAAACAATTCTAAACTTATAAACATAATCATTAAAAATAATTTTCATACACAGCAATATCCTAGTTCTATCAAATGTGAAGAGTTGGATAAATTTTATAAGTGGTTTAAAGCGTTAAATGGCAAAATGCAAAAACTTGTTTTAGATAATCTTGAAGAAAAAATATCTCAAATTCCTTTTATATCAAAAAACGATGATTTTGCCTTGCCTTTTTAATTATATAAACTAAGCAAGTATAAATTTATCAAATAATGAAGTTAAGATAATATGAAATTAAAACTATTAAAATATTAAAAAATCGGTTGTGATATTTCCTTAAGAAATAAGAAAGAGTAAAAATGAAAACCTTTTTAGTTTGTGCTTTAGAACCTTCAGCAAATTTGCATTTAAAAGAAGTTTTAAAAGCTTATAAAAAAGATTTTGGTGAATTTGAACTTCATGGGATTTATGATGAGAGTTTATGTAAGGAATTTGATTTAAATTCTAAACCACTTTATAGCTCACATGAATTTAGTGCTATGGGTTTTATAGAAGTTTTACCTTTGATTTTCAAAGCAAAAAAAGCGATCAAAGAATTAGTGAATCTAACTTTAAGCCAAACAATGGACGCAGTTTTATGTATCGATTCTCCCGCTTTTAATATCCCTTTTGCCAAGGCTTTAAAAAAAGCAGGCAGTAAAATTCCACGCATTTATTATATCTTGCCTCAAGTTTGGGCGTGGAAAAAAGGTCGCATACCTATCATAGAAAGTCATTTTGATATTTTAGCTTCTATTTTGCCCTTTGATAATCAATTTTTTAACAAAAGCACCTATATAGGCCATCCGCTTTTAGATGAGATAAAAGAATTTAAAAATCAAGAAGATATTAATCATACATTTTCAAAAAAAGATGATGAAAAAACTATAGCCTTTTTACCAGGTTCAAGGCGTAGTGAAATTAGGCGTTTAATGCCTATTTTTAAAGAACTTTCTCAAAAATTTAAGGGTGAAAAAATTCTTTGCGTTCCCTCATTTAATCTTGAAAAATTAGAAGTTTATGGTGATATTAGCGAATTTAAGATAGAAAGTAACACTCCAAAAGTGCTTAAAAAAGCTGATTTTGCCTTTATTTGTAGTGGAACAGCTACTTTAGAAGCAGCTTTAGTGGGAACTCCTTTTGTTCTTGCTTATAAGGCAAAGGCTATCGATATTTTTATCGCAAAACTTTTTGTAAAATTAAAACATATAGGACTTGCAAATATTTTTTGTGATTTCGCTGGAAAAGAAGCTTTAAATCCTGAATTTTTACAAGATAAAGTCAATGTTTTAAATTTATATGAAGCTTACAATAAATATGATTATAAGGCATTTTTTGCTAAAGTTGATTTTTTAAAAGAATATTTACAATTTGGAAGTGCTAAAAATTTAGCAAAAATCCTAAACGAAATATAAAAGGATAAATCATGCAAAAAGAACCAATGAGTCAATTTGGCTATGATAAGTTAGCCGCAGAATTAAAAGATTTAAAAGACAATCAACGCCCTGCCGTTGTAATAGAAATCGATACAGCAAGAAGTCATGGGGATTTGAAAGAAAATGCTGAATACCATGCTGCAAGAGAAAAGCAAGCTTTGATAGAAAGTCGTATTGCAGAGCTTAGTGACTTGCTAGCAAGAGCTCAAGTGATCGATCCTTCAAGCTATGAGCACGATAGTGTGAAATTTGGTTCAAGTGTTGTGATCATGGATTTGGATACAGAAAAAGAAAGCAAATATACTCTAGTAGGAATTTGCGAAGGAAATTTAGATAAGGGTTATATTTCCATCGCATCTCCAATAGCAAAAGCTATGCTTGGAAAAAAAGAAGGAGATGATTTTAAAGTGCGTTTGCCAAAAGGTGAAAGTGAATTTGAAATCCTTTCTATAAATTATGAGCCTTTGAAATTTTAAGGATAAAAAATTTTACTACAAAATGGAGCGATTTTAATCGCAGATGCTCATGAAAATGAACAAAGAAAGGGATTTTGGGAATTTTTACAAGCCTTAAAAAAAGGTAAAATTTCCACCCCTCAACTCATACTTATGGGTGATATTTTCGATTTGCTTATAGGCGAAATCTCTGCTACACATGAATTTGCTAAACCTTACATAGAACTTTTAGAAGAATTGGCCTTAAAAATTGAAATTATCTACTTAGAAGGCAATCATGATTTTAATCTTTCTTGTTTTTTTAAAAGGGTAAAAATTTTTAACTTACAAGAGCAGCCCATAAAGCTTAATTTGCATACAAGTAAAGGTAATAATCTTGTTTTAAATAATGCTTTTATAAAATTAGCTCACGGAGATATTTTTTTACCACCTCTTTTACAATTTACTCTGAAAACATTAAGAAATCATTATTTGCTTGTATTTTTGAATTTTTTAAATATTATTACTCGTAATTTTATTTCAAATAAAATTCTTCAAAATCAAAACAAAAAAAACCTTTTTTATCAAATAAAAGATTTTGAAAATTTAGCGAAAAAAAGATATGAAAAATATGAAAATTTAGGATTTTGGGTATGTGAAGGACACTATCATCAAAATCATCAAATCAACAAAGAAAACATTAAATATCTTAACTTAGCTAGTTTTGCATATAAGAGAAGTTTTTTTGTAGTAGAATATCAGCAAGAAATCAAATTTCGAGAACAGAAATTGAGGGGTCAAAATGTTTGATGAAAATATCGTGAAAACGGGTTCAAATGAAATGGAGCTTGTCGATTTCCGTATCTTTAAGCAAGGGCACGATAAAGTCTATGAAGGAATTTATGGTGTAAATGTTTCTAAGGTAAGGGAGATTATAAAAATCCCAAGCCTTACAGAACTTCCAGGTGTACCTGATTACATCGAAGGTATCTTTGATCTTCGTGGAGTGGTTATACCTGTAGTCAATCTTGCCAAATGGATGCAAATCACTGAGCCAGAAAGCACTATGCTAAAACCTAGAGTTATTATTACTGAATTTAGCAATATTCTTATTGGTTTTATAGTTCACGAAGCAAAAAGAATTCGTAGAATAAACTGGAAAGATATAGAACCAGCAACTTTTTCTACAGGATCAGGTGCTTTAGATAAAGGTAAAATTACAGGTGTAACACGCATTGAAAATGATGAAGTGTTGCTAATTTTAGATCTTGAAAGTGTTGTTGAAGATTTAGGAATTTACGCTCCAAAAACAGATATAGATTTTGGAAAAATAGAAAAATTTACTGGAACAGCACTTATACTTGATGACAGCATGACTGCTAGAAAACGCGTCAAAGAAATGATGCAACAGATGGGCTTTCAAGTTGTTGAAGCTAAGGACGGCGTAGAGGGCATAAACAAATTAGAAGAATTAAGCCAAATTTATGGTGAAAGTTTAAACGATACTTTAAAAATTATAGTAAGCGATGTCGAAATGCCACAAATGGATGGTTTTCACTTTGCTGCACGCATTAAAGAAGATCCAAGATTTAAAGATATTCCTATAGTCTTTAACTCATCTTTATCAAATGAATTTATGAATGAGAAAGGTGTTCAAGAAGCTGGTGGAGAAGGCTATCTTGTCAAATTTAACGCTAGCGATTTCTTCAATGAAATTGCAAAGGTTATTAAAAAACATCAATCTCAAGAACAGGGGTAAAATATGGAAGATATGCAAGAAATACTTGAAGACTTTTTGGTTGAAGCTTTTGAGCTTGTTGAGCAAATCGACCATGATTTAGTAGAGCTTGAATCAAATCCAGAAGATTTAGAATTATTAAATAGAATTTTCCGTGTTGCACATACGGTTAAAGGATCATCAAGCTTCTTAAATTTTGATGTTTTAACAAAGTTAACTCACCACATGGAGGATGTTTTAAACAAAGCAAGACATGGCGAGTTAAAAATAACTCCAGATATCATGGATGTGGTTTTAGAGTCTATTGATAGAATGAAAACTTTACTTAATTCCATTCGTGATAATGGCAACGATACTGCTATTGGTATGGATATAGAACCAATTTGCGCAAGATTAACAGCTATTTCAGAGGGAGAGTCTCCTGTTGTGGCAACAGATTCAAATGAAAAATCTACTCCACAAGCAGAACTAGAAGTACCAAAACAAGAAATAGCTACTCCAGAACCTGAAGTAGATGTTAATCAATTAAGTGATTCTGAAGTTGAAGCTGAAATAGAAAGACTTTTAAAAGTTAGAAAAGCTGAAGATCAAGCTCGTCGCGCACAAAAGAAACAAACAACAAATGCGGCACCTAAACCGACTAACAATACAGCAAATAAACCTACGGAAAGTGGAGAGAAAAAAGTTCCTGCTTCAGGTAGTAATGCTAGCAGTATGGATCAAACCATACGCGTGGAGGTAAAAAGATTAGATCACTTAATGAATCTAATTGGGGAGCTTGTTTTAGGCAAAAACCGTTTGCTTAAAATTTACGATGATGTTGAAGAGCGTTATGAAGGAGAAAAATTCCTTGAAGAACTTAATCAGGTTGTAAGTCAATTAAGTATTATTACAACTGATGTTCAGCTTGCTGTGATGAAAACAAGAATGCAACCTATAGCAAAAGTTTTCAATAAATTCCCAAGAGTTGTTCGTGATTTAAGTCGTGAATTAGGAAAGCAAATAGAACTTGAAATTACAGGTGAAGAAACTGAACTTGATAAATCTATCGTAGAGGAAATTGGCGATCCTATCATGCATATGATTAGAAATTCATGTGATCATGGTGTTGAGGATCCAGCAACTCGTGCAGCGAATGGAAAACCTGAAAAAGGTATAGTCCAACTTAAAGCTTATAATGAGGGCAATCACATCGTTGTAGAAATTACAGATGACGGTAAAGGACTTGATCCAAATGGCTTAAAAGCAAAAGCTATAGAGAAAAATTTGATTACCGAAAGAGAAGCAGATCAAATGACAGACAAAGAAGCTTTTGCTTTGATTTTCAAGCCTGGTTTTTCAACTGCGGCTAAAGTAACAAATGTTTCAGGTCGTGGCGTAGGAATGGATGTTGTTAAAACCAACATCGAAAAACTTAATGGGGTAATTGAAATTGATAGTGAGTTAGGTAAAGGAAGTTCATTTAAACTTAAAATTCCTCTTACCTTGGCAATCATTCAATCTTTACTTGTAGGAACTCAAGAGGAATTCTATGCAATTCCACTTGCAAGCGTTCTTGAAACAGTTAGAGTGCCAATCGATGATATCTATACTATCGAAGGTAAAAATGTATTACGCTTAAGAGATGAAGTGCTTTCTCTTGTGAGACTTTCAGATGTATTTGGAGTTAAACAAGTCCTTGAAAGCGGTGATCAAACTTATGTCGTTGTTATAGGGGTAGCAGAAAGCAAGCTTGGTATTATAGTAGATACTCTTGTAGGACAAGAAGAAATAGTTATTAAATCCATGGGTGATTATTTACAAAATATCCAAGGTATAGCAGGAGCTACAATCCGTGGTGATGGTAGGGTGACATTAATCATTGATGTAGGCGCTATGATGGATATGGCCAAAGAAATTAAAGTTGATATTAAAGCGCAATTAGAATCAAGTGCGAAAAAACCTAAAGAACAACCAAGTGATTATAAAGTCTTAATTGTAGATGATTCTAAAATGGATAGAACTTTAATGCAAAAAGCTTTAGAACCGCTAGGAGTTAGTTTAATCGAAGCAACAAATGGTGTTGAAGCATTGAATATTATAAAATCTGGCGAACATGATATTGATGCAATGCTTATAGATATCGAAATGCCAAGAATGGATGGATACACCTTAGCTGGTGAAATTAGAAAGTATTCTAAATATCGCAACTTACCATTGATAGCAGTTACTTCAAGAACAAGTAAAACTGACCGTTTAAGAGGTGTTGAAGTGGGTATGACTGAATATATCACTAAACCTTATTCTCCAGAATACTTGGAAAATGTGGTTAGAAAAAATTTGAAACTAGGATAAGAATATGAGTAATGAAAAATTAGAGCAAATTTTGCAAAAACAGCAAACTCAGATGGCTGGTCCTGATGTCGATCAAAGAGAAGATGATATCATCCAACTTGTTGGCTTTGTAGTTGGAGATGAGGAATATGCGATTCCAATTCTTAATATACAAGAAATCATCAAACCTATAGAATATACTAGAGTTCCTAGTGTACCTGATTATGTTCTAGGGGTTTTTAATATGCGTGGTAATGTTATGCCGCTCATTGATCTAGCTCAACGCTTTCATTTAGGAAGTTCTAAAATGACACCTCAAACAAGATATATTGTTTTAAGAGGTGAGACAAATGGAACTGGAGTTGGAGGAAATGCTGGTTTTGTTATAGATAGATTAACTGAAGCAATTAAAATTCACAGAAACAGAATCGATCCACCACCTGAAACTTTAGTTAAAGACAAAGGTATGATTTATGGTATAGGAAAAAGAGATGAAAATATCTTAACTATACTCAAAGTAGAAGCTTTGCTTAAGCGCGAATTTTAATGATTAAACTTTGTGTTTTTGACTTTGATGCTACTTTAATGGATGGTGAAACCATCGATATTTTAGCTACAGCGCATGGCAAGGGTAATCAAACAAGCGAAATTACCCGCCATGCTATGACTGGAGAACTTGATTTTTTCGAAAGTCTTCAAAAACGAGTAAGCTTTTTAAAAGGTATGTCTTATAAAAAAGTTTTAGAATTAAGTAGCACACTTCCACTAATGCGTGGAGCACATGAACTTATCCAATATTTAAAATCTAAAAATATACAAATTGTTATTTTTAGCGGTGGTTTTCATGAAGGCATAAATCCTGCTATGCAAAAACTTGGAATTAACCTCGGTTTTGCAAATTATCTGCATCATAAAAATGACATTTTAACAGGGCTAGTTGGTGGGGAAATGATGTTTTCAAATTCAAAAGGCTTAATGCTACAACGATTAAAAAGCTTTTTAAATTTGAAAACAGATGAGGTGATGTGTGTTGGCGATGGGGCAAATGATTTGGCAATGTTTAACGAAAGTGGATTAAAGATTGCATTTTGTGCTAAAGAAATTTTACGTTCTCAAGCTGATATTTGCATAGATATAAAAGACTTAAAAGAAATAATAAAGGTAATATAATGAAAAATTTTTCTCTTTGGTGTGATTTTATAGAAAATAGTTTTTTAGATAATGAATTTTTAAATTTATTATCACATGGAATTAATGGCGCTACTTCAAATCCTGCTATTTTTAAAAATGCTATTTTAAATTCTCCAATTTATAAAGATAAAATTCTTAAATTAAAAGAAAAAAAAACAAAAGATATTTATGAAGAATTAGCAATTTCTGATATTCAAAAAGCAGCTGATAAATTAGCTCCTCTTTTTTATCAAAAAAATGATGGATTTATAAGTATTGAAATAGATCCAAGACTTCATGATAACACGACTCTTAGTTTAGGCGAAGCTAAAAGACTTTATAGTGCTATTAGCAAAGAAAATGTAATGATTAAAATACCAGCTACAAAAGCTTCTTATGAAGTAATGTATGAACTTATGAAAAATGGTATTAGCGTCAATGCTACCTTAATTTTTTCTCTTGAACAAAGTCAAAAATGTTTTGAAGCTTTAAATGCAGGTTTAGTCGAATTTAGAAAAAACAATATAGCCTTAAAAGAACAAAATACTAGAACACCACAAGCTGTTATAAGTATTTTTGTAAGTCGTTTTGATAGACTTTTAAATCCTAAGGCTAAGGAGCAAAATCGTATTGGAATTTTAAATGCAAATTTAGCTTATAACAATATCTACTCAAAAAATGAACCTAATATTCGCGCCTTGTTTGCAAGCACCGGAGTTAAAGGAGATGATCTGCCAAAAGACTATTATATCAAAGAACTTCTTTTTGAGAATTCTGTTAATACTGCTCCTCTTGATGCAATAGAGGCATTTAAAGGAAAAATGCATTTTAAAAAACCTTTAATGAATTTTGAAATTTATACAGAACTTAATCAAATCATTTCTCAAAATGAACGAGAAAAAGCTTGCAATGACTTATTAAGTGATGGCCTAGAGCAATTTTGTATTGCTTTTGAAGATATTTTAAAAGCTCTTTAATTAACGTATTTTTATCATTTTATTCTTTGAAAGTTTTAATATTTTTGATGGGATATTTTCGAAAAATTTCTCATCAAGTATTATATCGGCAACACTTCTAGCCCATTCTTCATCAAATTCTTTTCCATGCTTGTTTGCCGAAGATGAATAAAAATAGCCATTTTTACTTAAAAAATTCGCATGTTTACACTCTTTCACAATACGAATGGCCTGATTATTGGGATAAATAAAAGTTGTTTTTTTAGAACGACGTACTAAATTTTTAAAAGATTTTGGAATTCTTGCTAAACTTTTTAACTCGCAAAATTTCGCAGAAGTGATTAAGCAAGGCTGATTTTTATCTCTACCTTTTAAAGCATTAATCTCTTCTAAATTTTTACTTAAAAATCCTACCGTAGTATCTGTTTGAGCTAAATAAATCAAGATTTAAGCCACTCTTGCAAACTCTTTACATCTAGGCAAGATTTACTCTGTATAGCTTTAATCGATTTTACACCTGCTAAAGCTGATCGTAAATTTGTAAAATAAGGTATTTTAAAACGAATAATATTTTCACGAATTTTTTTCGTATCGCCTTTAAAACTGTGACTATCGCTTGTATTGATAACTAAGTGAATTTCCCCATTTTTCAATTTATCTTCAACATTGGGGCGTCCTTCTGAAATTTTATGTACAAGTTCGCACTCAAAACCACTTTCTAAAATTTCCTTGCAAGTTCCCCCTGTTGCCATAAGCTTAAAGCCAAGCTTTACATATTCTGCAGCGATTTTTTTGGTATATTTTTTATCCTTATCTTTTAAGGAGATAAATACCACGCCTTGCTCTGGAAGATGATTAAACGATGCAATTTGACTTTTCGCATAAGAATTTGCAAAATCCTTGCTTATACCCATAACTTCACCCGTTGAACGCATTTCAGGGCCTAATTCTAAATCACTTCCACTAAGTTTTGCAAATGGAAATACTGCTTCTTTCACGCTCATATATTTTGGAGTTTTAGGGCGTAAAATTTTAGTATCAAAATTAACCACTTTAAAAGTATCATAAAATTTTAAAGCTTCTTTTAAATTTCCTTGCCACATCACACGCGTTGCCACTTTTGCTAAAGGAATACCCGTAGCTTTACTAACAAAAGGTACGGTACGACTAGCTCTAGGATTTACCTCTATCATATAAAGCTCATTATTATGTAAAGCAAATTGTATATTTAAAAGCCCTACAACTCCCAAATTTAAAGCAATATCTGCGGTTTTTTGTGCAATAAATTCTTGCATTTTTTCATCGATATTGCAAGGCGGCAAAGAACAAGCACTGTCACCTGAATGAATTCCTGCTTCTTCTATGTGCTCCATAATTCCTGCAACATAAACATCTTTGCCATCACAAATCGCATCAACATCAATTTCTGTAGCATTGTCTAAAAACTGATCGATCAAAACAGGGCTTTTATCGCTTACATCCACAGCTTCTTGCATATAGAGTCTCAGTTCAGCCTCATCATTTACCACGCGCATCGCACGCCCACCTAAAACATAACTTGGTCTTACAAGCACAGGATACCCTATATCACTAGCCTTAAGAACCGCTTCTTCTACGCTTGTTGCAGTAGAATTTTTTGGCTGATTGATACCTAGCTTTGTAATAAATTCGGCAAATTTCTTTCTATCTTCTGCCATATCAATTACTCTTGAGCTAGTACCTATAATCTTAGCTCCAAAAGCACTTAAACGCTTAGCAAATTTCAAAGGAGTTTGTCCACCAAAATGCACAATCACTCCATCAGGTTTTTCACGCTCAATCACCGCTCTTAAATGTTCGAAATCAATAGGCTCGAAATACAAAATATCACTTGTATCATAGTCAGTCGAAACGGTTTCAGGATTACAATTATACATAATAGTTTTAATACCCATATCTTTAAGCGCAAAAGAAGCATGTACGCAAGCATAGTCAAATTCTATACCTTGTCCTATGCGGTTTGGCCCCCCACCTATAATCATCACTTTTTTTTCTTTTTTATCCTTAGTATCGTTTTTACTTTGAGTGAGTTCGCTTACATTGATACTTGAATAAAGATAAGGAGTTAAAGCTTCAAATTCACCCGCACAAGTATCCACTTCACTAAATTCTGCGATGATTTTTTGCTTCATTCTTGCATAATAAATATCATTTTGGCTTAATTCTAAATTATCTTTCAAATTTACAAGCAAAGCTATCATTTTGTCTGAAAAGCCCATAGTTTTTGCTTTTCTCAAAAGAGCTTTATTGTTTAAAATATCCATATCAATTTGCTCTTCAAAATCTACAATTTCTTTAATCTGTGTTAAAAACCAAGGATCTATTTTACAAAGCTCATAAAGTTCTTCTACGCTAAAACCTTCCCTAAAAGCTTGAGCAACATAAAGTAAACGCTTTTCATTGGCATTGCGAATTTTAAAAACAAGATCATTTCTATCTTCAAATTTTACTCTATCAAAACCACTTAAAGAACGCTCAAGCGAACAAAGTGCTTTTTGTATACTTTCTTTAAAAGTGCGTCCTATAGCCATCACCTCACCCACACTTTTCATAGCTGTACCTAAAGTTGTGTTTGCTCCTGGAAATTTTTCAAAGGTAAAGCGAGGAATTTTTGTTACAATATAATCAATCACAGGCTCAAAAGATGCAGGAGTTCCTGTAATATCATTTTTAATCTCATCTAAACTAAAGCCTACTGCCAAAAGTGTCGCAACCTTTGCTATAGGATAGCCCGTTGCCTTAGAAGCTAAAGCACTTGATCTTGAAACTCTTGGATTCATTTCTATAACTATCATTCTTCCATTTTTTGGGTTGATAGCAAACTGCACATTACTTCCGCCTGTATCTACGCCAATTTCACGCAAAATAGCAAAAGAAGCATTACGCATAACTTGATATTCTTTATCCGTCAAAGTTAATGCTGGAGCTATTGTAATACTATCTCCTGTATGAACTCCCATAGGATCGATATTTTCTATGCTACAAACTATGATACAATTATCCGCTCTATCGCGTATAACTTCCATTTCATATTCTTTCCAACCTAACAAACTTTCTTCAATCAAAATTTCATGGATAGGTGATAAAGCTAAAGCAGTATTGGCAAGTTCTTTAAATTCGTCCATATTGTAAACCACGCCACTTCCAGCACCCCCTAAAGTATAAGAAGCACGGATCATCAAAGGAAAGCCAATTTCATCTACAGCTTTTAAAGCTTCATCATAATTATACGCATACATCGATTTTGGCAAATCCATGCCAATTTTTTTCATACATTCTTTAAAAACCTGACGATCTTCGCCTTTTTTAATCGCCCCAGGATTTGCGCCTAAAAATTTCACATCTCCTAAAAGTCCGCTTTCATAAACTTCCATAGCAACATTTAACGCTACTTGTCCACCCATAGTTGGTAAAATTGCATCAATTTTTTCTTTTTTAATAATACTTAAAATACTTTCTTTTGTTATGGGTTCTATATAAGTCGCATCTGCAAATTCGGGATCTGTCATGATGGTTGCAGGATTTGAGTTGATTAATACTACACGATATCCTAATTCTTTTAAAGTCTTTGCGGCTTGAGTTCCAGAATAATCAAATTCACAAGCTTGTCCTATCACAATAGGACCACTTCCTATAAGTAAAATGCTTTTAATATCTGTTCGTTTTGGCATAAATTTTCCTAAGAGCATAAATTTGGGCTGATTATAACAAAAATTAGTTTTATAAACTTTGAAATTATCGATATAATTTTAAAAAATAAACACTCTGCTTTTAATCTAGGAAATAATACATAAAGAAATTTAAGATTTTTTATAAAATTCTCATTCAATTATAAACATTTATTTGATAATTTAACAAAATTTTTAGCATTAAACAAAGTTATAATAATTAGCAAAAATATAGAAAATTTTTAAAAAGTCTAATCCTTGACTTATAAATTATCTACTACATATAAATAAGCAGGAATACTAATCTTAACATAAGGCTTTACTTCTACACTTTGATACATATCTTCATCATTAACTCTATTCACAATACCAACAGGTATATCTGAAAAGAAAATATTATCAAGTCCACTTGTTAAAATTTCATCTCCGGTATTAATTTTTGCCCATTTTGGAATAAATTTAACCACAATCCTGCCATCTTCACCCTGGATTAAACCTGGAGCTTTGGATTTTCCTATATAAACAGAAAAAACACACTGATCATCACCTTGCAAGAGAGCCATTGCTCTACCATTTTTATTAATAGCTATACCTGCAGTATATCCTTGATATATTAAACCACGATTTTTACCAACTGGAATTTTGCTCCAATCTAACCATAATTTTTTATAATCATTCAATTGAACGTAAGAAATAACTCTAGTTAAAGAAACTTGAGGTAAATATTTTGTAGAATTTTGATCCTCTAAAATACGATTTAATTGATTTGCAAAACTAGTTACCTTTACAGCAATATCTTCTAATTCTTTATTTCTAGCTTTTAGTTGCTGAATTTGATTTGCTTGATTAAAGTGTTCTGAAATTTTTTTTCCCAAATAATCTTTAATATTATAAAAATTACCTATAACAAAATCATTAACACGGAGAACATTTTGCTTGATAAGTCCTCCATAATAAAAAGATATAAAAACCAAAAAGGCTAAGACAAGAACATAAAAAATCTTATTCTTCATTGGTTAATTGTTGCAATAATGAAATTTCCTCTAAAGCTTTACCCGTTCCTTTTGCTACAGCTAAAAGCGGTTCATCTGCGATATAAACTGGCAAACGTACAATTTCACTTAAGTATTTATCAAAACCACGAATCAATGCTCCACCACCTGTTAAAACTACACCATTTTCTACTATATCACTTGCTAAATCAGGCGGCATCATTTCAAGAACCATTTTTAAAGCATCAGCAATTTCTTTTAAATACTCACGCATTGCTTCTCTTACATCTTCACTTGTAAGTTCAATACGACTTAAAAGTCCACTTACTTGATCGCGTCCTTTTACCACCATAGAAAGTTCTTTTGGAAGTTGTATTGCTGAACCTATGGTGATTTTGATCTCTTCGCCTGTTCTTTCACCTATGATAAGATTGTATTTTTCTTTTACATAATTAACTATACTCATATCAAGCTTATCTCCAGCTGTACGAATAGACTTTGAAATCACAAGTCCGCCCAAAGAAATCACTCCGATCTCAGTAGTTCCACCCCCTATATCTACTACCAAATTTCCTTTAGGTTCTTGTATAGGTAAACTTGCACCAATAGCTGCTGCCATAGGCTCTTCGATCAAAAATACCTCTCTTGCACCTGCACTTAAAGCACTTTCTCTTACCGCTTTTCTTTCTACTTGAGTTAAACCATAAGGAACAGAAATAATAATTCTAGGGCGTAAAAAACTTTTTCTACGATGTGTTTTTTCTATAAAATAGCGGATCATTTTTTCAGTCATATCAAAATCTGCAATCACGCCATCTTTCATAGGACGAATAGCTTCGATGTTACCTGGAGTTTTTCCCACCATATCTTTAGCTTCTTTACCTACGGCTAAAATTTTTGCTTTGGAACCATACCTTTCTCTTTCAACTGCTACAACAGAAGGCTCGTTTATCACTATACCCTTATCTTTTACCAAAACTAGCGTATTAGCTGTTCCTAAATCAATCCCCATATCACTAGAAAAAAATCCTATAAGTTGATCTAATATCATTTCTATCCTTTTAACTTATTTTTCTTTTTATTAATAATGCCTTTGCATTGTCTTTAACAACTTCTTTGGTTATTACAATATCATAGTTTTTATACTCTGGTAACTCAAACATTAAATCTACCATCATTTCTTCTATAATACTTCTAAGCCCCCTAGCCCCTGTTTTTCTCTCCAATGCAAGCTGTGCGATAGCTCTTAGAGCATCTTCTTCAAATTTTAAATTTACCCCATCAATAGCAAAAAGCTTTTGATATTGCTTAATAATGGCATTTTTAGGTTCAGTTAAAATTCTTACCATATCTTCTTCATTAAGCTCATTTAAAGATGCAATCACATGCAAACGACCTATAAGCTCAGGAATCAAACCAAAATGCACCAAATCATCAGGTTCAATTTTCTCAAGTAAAGCTTTATTTTCTTCTTTTGCATCATCAAAAAAACCTACAACTTTATCTCCAAGTTTTCTTTTTAAGATAGTTTCCAAACCATCAAAAGCTCCACCACAAACAAATAAAATATTTGAAGTGTCAATTTGTATAAACTCTTGATTTGGATGTTTTCTCCCCCCCTTTGGTGGAATATTTACCAAACTTCCTTCGATAATCTTAAGTAAAGCTTGTTGCACACCCTCTCCACTTACATCACGAGTAATAGAACGATTTTCACTCATTCTGGCAATTTTATCAATCTCATCAATAAAAACTATACCTTTTTGAGCTCTTTGCACATCTCCATCTGCAGCTTGTAAAAGACGTGTTAAAATATTTTCTACATCCTCACCTACATATCCTGCTTCAGTTAAAGAAGTTGCATCACAAATTGCTATAGGTACATCTAAAAATTTAGCTAAAGTTTGCGCCAATAAAGTTTTTCCACTTCCTGTTGGCCCAACAAGTAAAATATTTGACTTAAAAAGCTCTGTATCATCATCTTGAAGTTCAGCTTTAAAAAGTCTTTTATAATGATTGTATACTCCAACACTAAAAACTTTTTTAGCTCTATCTTGTCCTATGACATAACGATCTAAATAAGCTTTTAATTCTTTTGGAGTGATATCTTTAAATTCTGTATTATGACTTTGTTTAGGTTCTTTAAATTCTTTTTCTTCTCCATAAATAATACTATAAGCACCTTCAACGCAATATTCACAAATAAAAGCATCATCATTTTCATTTGCTAAAATTCTTCTTTGTGGATTCTCCACTTCATTGCAAAAACTACATTTTCTAGGCATTATTTTTACCCCTATAGACAGGAATTCCACGCTTTGTTTCTAATATAAAATGGCACATTTTTTTAACATTTTCACTTTCTTGATTTTCAAGCAAATTTTTAGCATTTTCTTTTAAATCTCCTTGTCTAAATAAAGTTTTAAAAGCTCTACTAAGTCTATCTACTTCATCTTTATCAAAACGACGACGAGTACCTACTAAATTTAAACTTCTAATACTTGCACGATTTCCTTCTGCTAAACAAAACGGTACTATATCCTGAGAAAGTGCACTTGCTCCTGCTATCATACAACCCTCACCTACTTTGACAAATTGATGAATAGGTGTAAGCCCGCCTACAACCGTAAAATCTCCAAGCTCTACATGTCCTGCCAAAGTTGCATTATTAGCTAAAATAATATTATTACCTAAAAGACAATCATGAGCAATATGACAATAAGCCATAATAAAAGCATTATCGCCTATACGAGTAAAACCATCTCCTTTAGCTGTACCTGAATTTATCGTTGCAAATTCTCTAATAGTTGCATTTTTCCCTATAACAACACCGCTTTTTTGCTCTTCTTTATAAGATATGTCCTGAGGAATATCGCCTACTATAGCATAAGAAAATACACGAGAATGATCACCTATAGTTGTATCTGAAAGAATTCGAGCACCTTGTTTGATGACAACATTATTACCTATTTTAGCATCTTTGCTTACATAAGCATAAGCTTCTACTACAACATCGTCACCAAGTTGTGCACCCTCTTCAATCACCGCACTTGGATGAATTTTTTTCATTATTTATCCACTATCATAGCTTTAAGCTCGGCCTCTGCAACTAAATTTCCATCTACAAAAGCTTGGCCTTTAAAAATCCACATATTACCACGATTTTTAACCACGCTCATTTCATAATCAAGCCTATCTCCAGGACGCACAGGATTTCTAAATTTTGCTCCATCTATGCCTGTGAAATAAACTACTTTACTTTTTGGATCCACTTTATCTTCCATACTTTCAAAAGCTAAAACTCCACCTGTTTGAGCCATACCTTCTAAAATCAAAACTCCAGGATAAATAGGATGCCCTGGAAAATGTCCCATAAAAACATGATCACTTATACTGATGTTTTTATATCCTAGCACCACTTCTTTAACTTTTAATTCTGTAATTTTATCTACCAGTAAAAAAGGATAACGGTGTGGTAAGATTTCTTGAATTTGCATTACATCTATCATTATTAAATTAACCTTGAAAACAATTAAAAATTTTATTATATAAAAAAATCATTAAAAATTATATTAACAAAAAAAGTTTTTCTTAATAAATTTCTTAAATTTTTACAAGCACCTCTTGATTATCATGATAAATTTCACTTTTTGCTATCACTTCATATCTTGAAGGTAAAATATTTTCGAGGATGATAATAGGACTAAGATTATAAGTTCCAAACAATTTATTACGCCATTTAATTTCTGCTTGAACACTTAAAGGTCTTTTTAAAAAATCTTCAAAATTTTTCCATTTGTTTTTAAAAAATGCATTAAAACGCCAAAATTCCACTAAAACTATTTCATCTTTAGTACTTCTATAAAAGCCTTCTTTTAAATTTTGTTTTAAATTTTCCTCATCCAAAGAAAATCTTGTATAAGCGTTTTTAAAATGCGAATAAAATAAAATATGAGATTTAACGGGCTTTTTATCTAATTTTATCAAAGCACTTAAAAGACGATAATTTAAAAATTTCTCTCTTAAAATTTCAAATTTTATACCTTTTTTTTCCCATAAAACTACTTTTTTATAAAGAGCTATTCTTGCTTCTATACTTGCAGGTAAAATTTGCTTATTTACAGGAGACATTAATTCATCAATAAAATTCTTATCTTGTTTTTGTTTTTTAAGCCCATAAATGCAGCCGCAATAGTTTTGATGATAAAGCATTTCCTTTTTTGCTAAAGCAAACTGTCTTTGAGTACCGCCATTTTTACGAAAATCAGGAGCTAAAAACTCTACTCTATAAGGCTCACATTCTTTTTGTAAAGCATTTTTTAACTGTTCTAAATCTTTTTTAGGGCTGGTTAAAAGCGTAGTAGTAAGCTTTTTTTCTCCTATTTTAGCAGCAAATTTAACACTAGATCCCATTCTTACATCAAAGCAAATTTCACACCTTGCACCCTTTTCAGGCTCATCTTCATAACCACGCACAGCATTAAGCCATTTTTCATACTCATACTCACCTTTATAAAGCTTAATACCAAGTTTATCACAAGATCTTTTTACATCTAAAAATCTTAGTTCGTATTCGCTTAAGGGATGGATATTTGGATCATAAAAATATCCTATGATTTTTTCATTAGGATAAGTTTTTCTAAGCTCTTCAATAAAATAATGACTATCTACGCTACAACAAATATGTACTAGCATTAAAGACTTTCAAGCACTTTTAAAGCATGATCTTTTACACGAACATTACTATAAATTTGAGCAATCCTACCTATTTCATCAATAACAAAAGTAGAGCGAATAAGACCTTCGTATTCTTTTCCGTAATTTTTTTTAAGCCCCCAAGCTCCATAAGCTTTAGCAACTTCTTTTTCACTATCGCTAAGTAAAATATGTTTTAAATCAAATTTAGAGATAAATTTTTCATGACTTGCCACGCTATCAGGACTGATACCAATAATCACTGCATTTTTACCACCAAATTTATCATAATTTAAACTAAAATCACAAGCCTCTGTAGTGCAACCTGGAGTATTATCTTTTGGATAAAAATACAAAATCACCTTTTTGCCAATAAAATCTTTTAATGCTATTTTTACCCCATCTTGATTTAAAAGCTCAAACTGAGGTGCTTTATCTCCTATGTTTAAACTCATTTAATTGCCTTTGCTTTGATAGCTTCAACGCTTTCTCCGCCAAAGCCTATGTCATAATTTTCTACATCTTCTAAAACCACCACAACTCTTTCTTTACTTTTATTATATTTCGTGCTTAAAAGTTTGGTAATATCAGCTATAAGCTCCGCTTTTTGTTCCTTGCTTAAAGACGGCTTTGCTAATTTAATATTTACTAATGGCATAATTTCTCCTTTTTAACGATAATTTTTCATAATTATTTCAAAAAATACCTAATATTTTTTTTAACAAAAAACCTTAATTTAATAAAAGCTTATTGTTAGTATATTTTTGATAAAATCCCGATTTATTCTTAAAATAATATTTTTTAAGAAATAAACAACTATAAAAGGTAAAAAAATGATCTCAGCAGATAAAATTTGGATGGATGGAAAATTAGTTGATTTTAAAGATGCAACTTTGCACTTTTTAACCCATTCTTTGCATTATGGCAATGCTGTTTTTGAAGGAACTAGAGCCTATAAAACAGATAAAGGCTTAGCAATTTTCAGACTTGAAGATCACACCAAAAGACTTTTAGAGTCTGCAAAAATTACTCTTTTAAATTGTCCTTTTTCCCAAAAAGAGCTTGAAAATGCACAAATTGAACTCTTAAAAGCAAACAACTTTAAAAGCAATGTCTATATCCGCCCTTTGATTTTCTTAGGCGATGGAGTTATGGGACTTTATCATATAAAAGCTCCTGTAAGAGTTGGAATTGCGGCTTGGGAATGGGGTGCTTACCTTGGAGAAGAAGGTTTAGAAAAAGGCATAAAAGTAAAAATTTCGTCTTTTGCAAGAAATAGTGTTAAATCATGCATGGGAAAAGCTAAAGCAAGCGCGAATTACCTTAACTCTCAAATTGCAAAATTTGAAGCTATTGAAGCAGGCTATGAAGAAGCTTTAATGCTTGATGAAGAAGGTTTTATCGCAGAAGGAACAGGAGAATGTTTCTTTATTGTAAAAGATGGGGTTTTAATCACACCTCCAAATGATTTTTCTTTAAAAAGCATTACTCAAGATACAGTGCTTAAAATCGCTCACGATCTTGGTATCACTGTGCTTCGCCAAAGAATTTCAAGAGATGAAGTTTATACTGCTGATGAAGCATTTTTTACCGGAACAGCCGCTGAAATCACACCTATTAACAACATTGATGCAAGAATAATAGGAAATGGTTTAAGAGGATCTGTAACTAAAAAACTTCAAGATGCTTATTTTGATGTAGTTTATGGACGCAATGAAAAATATGCATCTATGCTAACTTATATTTAAAAAAGGAAATAAATGCCAGCTGATTTGAATGATTATTTCAATAAAAAAAATGGAAATTCTAACAATAACGGAAACAACAACCGTCAAAATTTCAATTTCAAAGCACCAGAATTTAATTTTAAAGGTTTTGGGAAATTCTCTCCATTTATTTATGGGGTGATTATTATTATCTTATTTTTAATCGTTGCAAAACCTTTTATGGTGATAAATTCTGGGGAAATGGGGATTAAATCAACAACAGGTAAATATGACCCAAATCCATTAGAACCAGGACTTCACTTTTTCTTACCTTTTATACAAAAAATAACCATAATCGATACTAGAGTAAGACAAATCAACTATGCTTCTATAGAGGGAAGTAATGAAAATTTATCTTCAGGTTCAGGTGTTATTAATAAAAATAGCATTTCTGTACTTGACTCTCGTGGATTGCCTGTATCTATTGATGTTACAGTACAATACCGCTTAAATCCTTTGCAAGTTCCTCAAACCATAGCTACTTGGAGCTTAAATTGGGAAAATAAAATTATCGATCCAGTTGTTCGTGATGTAGTGCGAAGTGTTGTAGGAAAATACACAGCCGAAGAACTTCCTACTAATCGTAATACAATAGCTACTCAAATAGAAGAAGGTATAAGAAAAACCATAGAAGCCCAACCAAACGAACCTGTAGAACTTCGCGCTGTACAACTTAGAGAAATTATTTTACCTTCAAAAGTAAAAGAACAAATCGAACGCGTACAAATTGCAAAACAAGAAGCTGAAAGAACCAAATATGAAGTAGAAAGAGCTAATCAAGAAGCCTTAAAAAAAGCTGCCTTAGCTGAAGGGGAAGCAAATGCAACTATAATCAGTGCCAAAGGTAAAGCTATGGCTGTTAAGATAGAAGCAGATGCACAAGCTTATTCTAATAAAGAAATCGCAAACAGCCTAAACACTCCTTTGCTAAATTTAAAACAAATTGAAACTCAAAAAGAATTTAATGAAGCTTTAAAAGTCAATCAAGATGCTAAAATTTTCTTAACTCCAGGTGGAGCAGTGCCAAACATTTGGGTTGATACTAAAGATACTAAAAAGCAAAGTGCTGCCAACATGAACTAAAGGATATACAAGTGGAGAAACTAAGAGAAATTGTGCTTTTTTACACTACTCATTTATATTTAGTAGATTATATGCTGATTTTACTAGTTTTTTTTCTCTTCACTTGTGTTTTACTTCTTTGCGTATTTTTACGCCATAGACCTATAGCAGCACTTTTTATTATTGCATTTGATATTATTATTTGTTTTTTAGTTTATATCTATGGGTATAAACTAATAGACAATGAAGTAAGAACTCGAAAAACCGCTATTACAGATCAAAAAATGATACAAAGCTCAAATGATTTAATTGTTGATTTTAACATTACAAATAATTCAAAAAATAATTTTAAAGAATGTAAAATTACAGCTAAAATTTTTGCAGATAAAATACCCAATGATAATATCATAGAAGAATATAAAAAGAAATTTATCCCTTTTAGACAAAAAAGTAGAGAAATTAAAGATCTAAAGAAAAACGCAACCCAATTTCAAAGAATTGCTTTTGAAAATTTTAACTATGAAAATAACTATACCATACGCTTAGTTTCGGAGTGTTTTTAATGCATTTTACAATTTTTCATATTATAGTTTTTATCATTTTACTTATTTGCTTTGCCTTGATTTGTATTTTAATCTTTCTAAAAGTCAAACAAAAAGAAATGGCTTTGATTTCTTATACCATAGCTACTATTTTTACCGCACTTTTGATATATTCTATTTTTCTGACAATCAATCAATTCACCACTCAAGCCGATCTTAGCAAACTAACCTATACAAGAGATCTAAGACATGAAAGCGTTATAGTAAATGGAAAAGTTCAAAATCTTACTAAATTTGAAATCAAAAAATGCTATTTGATACTTAGCATATTAAACCAACAACAAGTAGGAGGTGAAATTTTCAATGATAAAAATATCCGTAACGCTAAAATGCAAAATACAAGTGTTTCTTATACTATAGAAATCATAGACACACTCCCGGGTAATACCTATAAAGAATTTAGAGCTAGCGTTCCTTTTCCTCCAACTTTTAATAATCCTGAATTTTATCACACCTTAAAATGTATTTGATATTGTTAAATAGTTTTAAAACATCTATAAAAAATAATTTTATATTAATTTTATTTTTTTTGATATGCTAACGAAATTTATTTTTAGTAAAAAATTTATGTGAGGTTTTTCATGTTTAGACTATCGAGCGTTAGTTCAAAACTCTTATTATCAGTTGCTATTAGTATTATTGTAGCTATAGCTCTTATAATTGCTATTGTTTCTTTTCAAGTTGCTTCATATTCAGAAAAAGAAGCCAGAAATACTATTTTATTATCTTCAAAAAGATATGTGAATTATATACAAGGTATCTTAAATGAAGAAGTCACACTAACCAAAGGAGTTGCTACATCGTTAAATGAAATGTTTCAAAATAATGATCATGTAGATATCGATTTAATTGAAAGTCTTATAAAAAATACTTTTGATAGTAGTCACTATGCAGCATATACATTTCTCTATTTAAAAGATACTACTGTATTAAGTGATATGCAGAATGTAGATAAAAAATATATTAGCCCAGATGGAAAAACTTTTTCTATGATATTTTTTGATCAAATAGCAGAAAAATCTGGTGGAATAACTACTATTTCAACTCCAAACAATTTCTCTCAATTAAATCTAATACAAAATATCGAACAAAATGCAAAATATGGAGATAAAGACTCTGTTTTTGTAGGTTCTCCTAGAAAACTTAATTATGATAATAATGAATTTTTAGGTATAAATTTCGGTATGCCTATTTTTAACAATAAGGGTAAATTTATTGGAGTTATAGGATATACTCTAGATTTACTAGAAATTTCCGAGATTATATTGGATCCAAAATTCGACTTTTTTGAAGGGGATCTAAGAATCTTAATGAACGATCAGGGTATTATTGCTGTTCATAAAAATAAAAATGGAATTTTAAAAACTTTATTTGATATTAACAAAGATCAATCTGCTCAATTAATTGTTGAGGCGGTTAAAAACCATAAAGATGAAATCTTAGATAATTATATTGCCTCAACAGGAGATCTTAGTTATGCTAGTATCTCTTCATTTAGCACTTTAGGTAATTCTAGTCATTGGAGTGTAATTGTAACAGCTCCTAAAAAATCAGTTTTAGCCCCTTTATATAAACTACAATATACTATTATTAGTGTTGCTATAATAGCACTAATTGCTATTTTGACTGTTGTGTACTTTTTTATAAGAAAAATCATAGGCTCTAGAATTCCTCTTATACTTAAGTCTTTGGAAAATTTCTTTCGCTTTTTAAATCATGAAAAAATAGAAATTCAGACAATTGAAATTAAAGCTAATGATGAATTAGGCAAAATGGGTAAAATTATCAACGAAAACATTCTTGCTACTAAAAGAGGCTTAGAACAAGACAATCAAGCCGTTAAAG
>CBJMI02800__coassemble_525_pt1 | contig 34973 bp, 39 predicted proteins | sample CBJMI02800__metabat2_low_PE_005 | metagenome-assembled genome bin CBJMI02800 | reverse complement strand
GTTTTTCCCGCACCGCTTTCCCCAAAAATAGCAGTGATTTCATTTGCTTTTAAGCAAGTGTTTAATTCTAGTTGCTTCTTGCCTTTTGCTGTGTTGATGGGAAGTTTTATATCGATTTTTATCATAAAAGTGGCCTATAGAGCGATTTTTTTATTTACAAAATAAAGACTTAAGAGTATGGTAAAAGAAATCGCAAATAAAGTAAAAGCGTATTGATGTGCTAAAGTATAGTTTAAAACTTCAAGCTCATCATAAATAGCAATACTTGCGACCAAAGTTTCACCTTTTTTATGTCCACCTATCATCATCACCACTCCAAATTCACCGATAGTGTGTGCAAAACTCATCGCACAAGCGCTAAAAATTCCTACTTTAGAATTGGGCAAAATTACTCTAAAAAGTGTGTAAATTTTACCCTTTCCTAGAGTATAAGAAGCATCAAGTAGGTTTTGATTGATCGATGAAAAAGCGCTTTGTAAAGGATTTACCATAAAGGGTAGGGAAAAAATCAAAGAAGCAAATACCAAACCTTCAAAGCTAAAAACCAAAGAAAGGTTAAAATATTCTTTTAAAAATTGTCCTAAAAAGCTGTTTTGTGAAAAGCTTATGAGTAGATAAAAACCCAAAACACTTGGAGGCAAAACCAAGGGCAAAGCTACAAAGGTTTGCACCAAGCTTTTAAAAGGAAATTTCACAAAGCTTAAAAGATAGGCTAAAAATACTCCGATGAAAAAGAGCATAAAGGTGGTGATAAATGCAAGTTTAAAGGTAAGATAAAGGGTTTGTAAAAAATCATTATCCATAAACAGCCTTTAAAATGATATCATTTTCCTTGACAAAGCAAAGCCATTCTTGTCCTTCTTCAAGTTTGAGCTCTAAGGCTTTTTCTTTGGTGATAATGCTAGAAATTTCATCACCCTCAAAATCAAAAAAGATATGATATAGAATTTTGCCTTTTTTGATACTTTTAATCCTTGCTAGAAATGAATTTTCCACACTTAAAATAGAATGGGGTAAAGTAAAGCCAAGTTCGTGTTCTTTGAAAAGTACTTGAATTTTTGTACCTATTTTAAGATCTTGCAAAGAATGAAGATCAAGCATTAAAACTTTAAAAATTTGCTCTTTAATACTGATCTTAACGATGACAATCTCACCCTCATTTAAAAGCTCTATAATCTTACCATTTAAGATATTCAAGGTGTGTCAAATCCGTATTTTTTAAAGATTTCTTTTGCTTTTTGCGAACTGATAAAATCGCTAAATTCAAAGGCTAATTTTTTATCTTTAGCGTATTTTGTGATGACATAGCTTTGTTTTAAAGGAGTGAAGTATTTTTGATCAATTAAAATAGCTTTGCCTTTAGGATGATTGATAGAAGATACTAGAGAATAAGCCACAATACCCAAATCTGCATTATTGCTATCGACATGTAAAACAGGCACGGAGATATTTTCACCTAAAACAATTTTATCTTCAAAGAGTTTGTCTAAATTTAAATTTTCAAGCACTTCTTTAGCAGCTACTCCATAAGGAGCAACCTTTGGATTTGCAAGGCTTAGGTGATGAATTTTATTTGCTTTATCTTTTAGCTTTTCTATCCCACCTTCAAGTAAGCTTTCATCTAAGCTATATAGGGCTAAGATACCTAAAACATAAACTTTTGGTTTATCTAAAGCGTTTTGATCCTCATAAATTGCTTGCGCGTATTTTGTATCGGCTGAAAAAAATAGATCAAATTCCCGCCCTTGTTTCAAAAGTTGATAATACTTTCCTGAAGCGCCAAAAACAAGATCTATATTGTCATTAGGGTGTGATTTTAAAAATTCATTTTTGACCTCTTCCATAGCTTTTGAAGCCGAAGAAGCTACGAAAACACTTAAATTTTGTGCATTTAAATTTAAAGATAAAAACAACACTATAAAACATAACACGAGCTTTTTCATTGCACTTTCCTTTGTCGATAATCTTGATTTTTTGTATTATAACATAAGAAATTTTATTTTGTATCTTTTTTGCATAAAATAAAAATAGGATGATAAGTGAGTTTATTTTGAAATTTTTCTTCAAATTCTTTTAAGAATTGCTTGTTTAAGCGATAAAATCCCAAAGAATTTACTCCGCTTAATTTTAAATGTCTAAAAACTTCTAAAGCGTTTTGAAATTCCAAATTTACAATTTCTTCTGTGATTTTAATATCGGAAAAATAGGGTTTGAAAATTTGTTCAAGTTCTTTTGTGCTAAAATATTTTAAACCAAAACCCGTGCTTTGTTTGATCTCTTTTAAATTCATTTCTCCAAAAGTAGAAAGAAGTAAAATTCCTTTTTTATTTAGCATATTTGCTAGCGTGGGCAAAACCTGCTTTAAATCAAGCCATTGCAAACTTGCATTAGAAGTGATAAGATCAAATTTTTGCTTGCTTAAATTCTGTGTAGCTAGGGTATTCATATCAAAAATTTCTACATTAAGATTATCAGGATAATCCAAAATATCATTTTTTAAATATTCATCAAAAGTGATAATTTTTGAAAGTTTGTCGCTAAATTCGCCCCTGCCACAACCAAATTCAAACACTTTTTTAAAATGCGAAATTTCTAAATTTTTTAAAATTTCACAAAGTTTTAAGCCCATTAAATCTTGCACTTTTGCGTGTTTTTGATAATCTTTTGCTTTTAAAAAATTCAAATTTCATCCCAAGTTTTAAAATGAAAAAAAGCAAAATGCGGCTCATCTAAAAAAATAAGCTTTGAAAAAGTATTTTTTAAAGCATTTTGAGGAAAAATTTCATCATGATTGCTTGAGTAAATTTTATCCCAAATAAAGCTTTCATTACGCTCTTTTAAGGCAAATTCGAAAAGTTTTTCAAGCTCGGTTTTTAAATCTTTTTCATCTTTAAAGATAAAATCTTTTGCTTCATTTTCGCGCTCTTTAAATAAAGATTTTTTAAAAGCTGTAAGATCAAATTTTTTAATTTGCTTAGCAAAAATTGCAGGATGAATTCCTTTTAATTTATCTATACCAAAAGGAGTACCATTGATAGCTATTTTTTGCGAAAACTCTATATTTTTTAAAACTCTACTTGCCACGCAAACTCCCATAGAAAAAGCTATGAGAGTGATTTTAGAAAAAGAGTTTAAATCAAATTTAAAGTCTAAATTTTCATAATCATAAACCAAAACTACATTTTTATCGCTTTTTAAATGTGCAAAATGACTAGGATGTGAAGCAAAACCACCAAATACCAAGATAAGTTCTTGTGAGTTTTCATTTTGAATTAAATTGCTTATTTTCATAAAAGTTCTACCACTTTCTTTAAGTCTTCTTTGCTAAGTCCTGCATGCAAAGAAAAACGAATTCTAGCTGTATTTTTAGGCACAGTAGGTTCTTTTATAGCGGGTGCAAAAATGCCATTTACTTCAAGTTTTTTTGCTAATTCTATAGCCTTTTGATTTTCTCCTAAAACCAAGGAGATGATGTAAGCATCGCCTAAAATTTGATGACTTTTTTCTATGAGTTGATTTTTAAAAAAATTGCCTATGATTTGTAGTTTTTCTCTTTTTTCTTTTAGTTCGCTCATTTTTTCAAAAATAAATTTTGTCCAAGCTATATTGATAGGAGGCAATGCTGTAGAATAAATAAAAGCTCTAGCCTTGTTGATAAAAAAGCTTTTGTAAAGATTATTACAAATCATACAAGCACCCATAGAAGCAAGAGCCTTGCCAAAGGTAAAAACTATAAAATCAACCTTTTCTTCCAAATTTAAAGCTTTAACAAGTCCCAAGCCCTCTTCATCAAAGCAACCCACGCTGTGCGCTTCATCGATATAAAGTTTGATTTTGGGGTATTTTTCTTTAAGGGCGATGAGTGTATTAAAATCAGAAAAATCACCATCCATACTAAATAATGCTTCGCTTAAAATGATGATGTTTTCATAATGATCATAATGTTTTTGAATTAAATTTTCTAAATGATTCATATCGTTATGATGAAAGCGAAAAAATTTTGCTCCGCCAAGTTTTAGTCCATCAATCATACTTGCATGGATGAATTTATCTGCTAAAAAAAGTGTATTTGGAATGCTTGCAAGTGCAGCTATACAAGAGATATTAAGATGATAACCGCTGTTAAAATGTAAGATTTCTTTTTCTTTAAATTTGGATTTTAAAAAGCTTTCTAATTCCTCATAAATTGTAAAATTTCCACTCAAGCTCCTTGAACTTGAGCTTGAAAAAAATAAGTCTTGTTCTTTGACATTATCTAAAAATTCATCTTTTAAAGATTTGCAAGAGCTTAAATTTAAATAATCATTCCCCGCTAAATTTAAAAGCTTTTTACCCTCTTTAAAAACAAAATTTCCTTCATGTTTGAGGCTTGTAAGTTTTCTAAGATTGTGATTTTTTTCAAGGGCTTCTAAGATATTTTCAAGGCTCATTTTTTTCCTAAAATTCAGAAATTTAAAGTATTATTTTGCCAAAATATATTTAAAAAAGAAGTTATAATGCAAAATGAAATTTTAAAAAAACTCGATTTAGAGCATATTTGGCACCCTTGTACGCAAATGAAAGATCATGAAAATTTGCCACTCATTCCTATAAAAAGAGCTAAAGGAGTGTGGCTTTATGATTTTGATGATAAGGCTTATATGGACTGTGTGAGCTCGTGGTGGGTAAATCTTTTTGGGCATTGTAATGAAAAAATCGCAAATGCCATTAAAAAACAAGTTGATGAGCTAGAGCATGTGATTTTAGCAGGTTTTACACATGAGCCCATCATCAAGCTTTCTGCAAGACTTTGCGAAAAAGTAGACAGGAATTTTAACAAATGTTTTTACGCAGATAATGGTTCAAGCGCTATTGAAGTCACACTTAAGATGAGCTTTCATTATCATTTAAATAAGGGAGTGAAAAAAAGTAAATTTTTATCTTTAAGTAATTCTTATCATGGTGAAACCTTAGGAGCCTTAAGTGTAGGAGATGTAGCACTTTATAAAGATACTTATAAGCCTTTACTTTTAGAGTGTTTAAGCACGCCTGTGCCACAAGGCAAAGACTACACTCAAGAGCTTGAAATTTTAAAAGATATTTTAGAAAAAAATGCAAGTGAAATTTGCGCTTTTATACTTGAACCTTTGGTGCAATGTGCGGGAAATATGCATATGTATGAAGCAGGGTTCATTGATGAGGCCATAAAGCTTTGCCATAAATTTGGAGTGCAAGTGATTTTTGATGAAATTGCAGTGGGCTTTGGACGCACAGGAACTTTGTTTGCCTTACATCAATGCAAACAAAGCCCCGATTTTATCTGCCTTTCAAAAGGGATAACGGGTGGATTTATGCCACTTTCTGTAGTGCTTACAAGAGATGAAATTTATAATGCTTTTTATGATACTTATGAAAGCCAAAAGGCTTTTTTACATTCTCATAGCTATACGGGAAATACCTTAGCTTGCGCGGCAGCAAATGCGGTTTTAGATATCTTTGAGGATGAAAATATTTTAGTAAAAAATCAAATTTTAAGCGAGTTTATCAAAAAAGAATTTTCAAGACTTGAAAAATTTGACTTTTTGGGTAATTTTAGAACTTGCGGGATGATCAGTGCTTTTGATATTTTAAGCACCAAGTATAAACGCGTAGGACTTTTTGTATTTCAAAAAGCCTTAGAAAAAGGTTTGCTTTTAAGACCTTTAGCAAATACGATTTATTTTATGCCTCCTTACATCATCACAAAAGAACAAATCGTTTATGTACTAGAGAGTTTAGAGCAGATTTTTAAGGAATTTTAAGTTGTAAAATTTCTTGCATTTGCTCTTTAAAATCTTTATTTAAAATGCTATTTTCATCAAAAAAATCAAGATTGATTATAGGAATTTTTGCATAATTTTTTATAAAATCATCTTGTAAGATATCTTTTTTACCCATCATTACAAGGGCTAAAAGATTGATATTTCTTTGCTTTAAAGCTTCAATGCTAAGCAAGATATGATTAATGCTTCCAAGATAGTATTTTGCTACCAAAATCGTAGGGTGTTTGAAAATATTCACAAAATCAATCATAGTGTAATTTTCATCCATAGGAGAAAAAAGCCCACCCGCAAGCTCAATAAGTAGGTTTTTGCTTTTTGGTAAAATGATATCTAAGGCTTTATAATCAAGCTTTTCTTTGATTTTTCCAAGATGAGGAGAAGCTGGAGTTTGCAAAAAAATACCTTCTTTAAAAATCTTTGTTTTTGGGCTAAATTTTGCAATAAACTCGCTATCTGTTGGAGTTCCTGCTTGAATGAGTTTAAAATAATCATAGTTAAAATTCGCACAAAAAGCTGCGCTAAAATGTGTTTTTCCTACATCAGTATGTATTCCACTTACATAAATTTGCACAAAAAATCCTCAAGAAAGAAATTTTAAACCCGCTGTACAAGTAATAATCACAGCGATTAAAAAAAGTTTCAAAAAACTTTTACTTTCTTTATAAAAAAGCACTCCTATCATTACCCCACCAGCGGTTCCAGCTCCTGTCCATATAGCATAAGCAACGCTCATAGCGATATTTTGCATACTTAAGCTTAAAAAAGTAAAAGAAAATCCAAAACACACTATCAAAGCTAAAAGGTAAAGCTTGTTTTTAGTGCTTATAAGTTCTTTCATGATCACCACGCCAAAAATTTCACAGGCAGTAGCTAAAAACAAATAAAACCATTCCATAGTTTAAGCTTCCTTGCTTACCCATTTAAGGGCTATAATACTTAAAAGTAAAATTGCTATAAGCACAAGTTTAATTATAGAAACAGCTTCGTTAAAAATAAACATTTCATTTAAAACCACCCCAATAGTGCCAATGCCTACAAAAACACTATAAGTAATACTTACTTCAAGTCTTTCACAAGCTTTTAAAAAGCAAGTAAAAGAAATACAAACCCCAATGGCTGTTAAAATATACTGCCAAATTTCTGTAGAATATTTAAGTCCACTTACCCAAAAGCATTCTATAATTCCACCTAAGATTATTAAAAACCAAGCTATATTAATATTGAATTTTTCATTCACATGAAGCCTTAAATTAACATAATATTTGTAAAACAAATTATATCTTAAAGAAATTAAAAGAAGCTATAAATTTACTTTTCCATAAGCCAAAATTAGATATAATCAAAGCTCATTTTTTAAGAAAGGACAAAAGATGTTAGAAGGCATCGTTAGAGAGAGTATCGGTAGAAAAGCTGCTAAAGCTTTAAAAAGAGATGGTTATCTAATCGCAAACATCTATGGAAAAGGATTAGAAAACATCAATGCCGCTTTTAAAGTAAATGAGTTTATTAAGGAAGTTCGTAAAAAAACTACTTTAATTTTTGATGTAAAAGTAGGTTCTCAAACTTTAAGCGTTGTAGTTGTGGATTATCAAAAAGATCCTGTAACTGCAGAACTTAAACATGTGGATTTAAAAGTTGCACAAAAAGGTGTGATTTCTAAATACATGGTTCCAGTTAAAATCACAGGAACAGCTATAGGTCTTAAAAATAAAGGTGTTTTAATCCAATCAAAAAGAAGATTAAAAGTAAAATGTGCAGCTGAAAATTTACCAAATTTTTTCGAACTTGATGTAAGTAAACTTGATGTGGGTGATGCTTTACTTGTTCGTGATATTGTAGTTCCTGCGGGAGTAACTATGATTGATGCTGATAGAGTAGCGGTTGTAGGTGTAGAAAAAGCTAGATGATTTTAGTCGTAGGGCTTGGCAATATAGGCGTAGAGTATGAAAATACCCGTCATAATGTCGGTTTTATGCTAATTGACTTGCTTTTAAAAGAAAGCAATTTTACAAATCTTACAAACTCTAAATTTAAAGGAGAACTTTTTAAAATAGGTTCTTCTTTACTTCTTCTTAAACCTAGTACTTATATGAATAATTCAGGACTTAGTGTAAAAGCAGTGAATGATTTTTATAAATGCGAAAGAATGATAGTTATCCATGATGATATAGATATAAATTTAGGAGCCTTGCGTTTTAAAAAAGGCGGTTCAAGTGGTGGACATAATGGGCTTAAAAGCATAGATACTTTATGTGGAAATGATTATGAAAGAGTGCGTATAGGAGTGGGAAAGGGTGAAAATGTGATTTCCCATGTTTTAGGTAAATTTAAACCCGAAGAAGAAATAACCTTAAGCAAAGTTTTAGAGCATACAAAAAAAGCTTTGCTTGAGCTTATTGAAAATGATGATTTGTCTGCTATATCATCTAAATACAGCCTAAAGGCTTAAGATGTGGATATTTTTTCGTTTTATTTCAGGGATTTATTTAAAAAATTTTTTTATTATATTTTTTTCTTTGCTTGGTTTTTATTGCGGTATTGATTTACTCTTAAATTTTAAAGATCTACCAAAAGCCGCAAATCTTGATTTGCTTTATGTTATGTTTTTATCTTTCTCGGCAGTGCCTTATGTATTACCCATTTCTTTGATTTTTGCTTTGGTAGTTTCTTTGATTTCTATGATCAGAGCAAATGAATTTGTAAGTCTTTATGCATTAGGACTGAGCAGAAATTATGTTATTTTATTTCCTTTTTTATGGGCTTTATTTTTTTGTTGTATTTATATAGGATTGAATTTTACTTCTTTTGCTTATGCAAATGATTATAAGAGAAATATTTTAAAAAATGGTACTATTATGAATCAAAGTGGAGAAGTGTTTTTGAAATTTAACAATAATTTTGTTTATATTTTAAAGATAAACAATGGACAAAATAGTGCTCAAAATATAAAAATTTTTAATATCAATGATTTAAATTTAAGCTCTTTTGTAAGTGCTAAAAACGCCTATTTTGAAGGTGAAAGTTGGATTTTGCGAGATGGTAATATTACATTATTACCTAAAAATTATGAACTTGCTAATGATGGTTTAAAGATACAAGATTTCTCCGAGCTTAAATCACTTGAGGGTTTTAAACCAAAGATTATAGAAGGGGTTGCTAGTAATAGTGATTATTCAATATCTGACGCACTTGAAAGTTTTGAGCTTTTTAAGGCGCAAAATGTCAATACAGATGCTCTTAAAATCAATCTTTATAAATTTGTTTTTACTCCTTTTTTTGCACCATTTTTAATACTTATTATGTATTATTTTTTTCCTGTAATAGCAAGATTTTTTAATCTTGCTATTGTAACTTTTGTAGCTTTTGTAGTGACTTTGATGATTTGGGGAGTCTTGTTTTTGCTTACTAGATTAAGCGAAAATAGTGTGATTGCAAGTGAAATTGGCATTGTAGTGCCTATTATAATTTTGGGTTGTTTAAGTGCTTATATGTATTATAAGCATCGATAAATTAAGCTTTGTGTAGTAAAATTATAAAAATTAAAGGTTAAATATGGATTATAAACAATTAAAACAAGAATTTAATACCCCTTTTTATATTTACAATTTTGATTTCATAAAAGAGCGTTTTTTAAATCTCAAAGAGGCTTTTAAGGCTAGAAAATCTCAAATTTTTTACGCTGTAAAAGCCAATTCAAATTTAAGTTTGTTGCAAATGCTTGCAAATTTAGATAGTGGATTTGATTGTGTGAGTATAGGCGAGGTAAAGCGTGCCTTAAAAGCAGGAGCAAAAGCTTATAAGATTATTTTTAGTGGAGTAGGAAAAACCAAAGAAGAGTTAAGACAAGCTTTAGAATATGATATTTTATATATTAACCTTGAAAGCGAAGCTGAAATGATGCTTTTAGAAAGTGTGGCTAAAGAACTTAATCTAAAGGCAAGAATCAGTATTCGTGTTAATCCAAATGTTGATGCAAAAACTCATCCTTATATTTCTACAGGATTAAATGAAAATAAATTTGGTGTCGAAATTGATATAGCAAGAAAAATGTATCTTTATGCAAAAAATTCATCTTTTTTAGAGCCTGTTGGAGTGCATTTTCATATAGGTTCGCAACTTTTAGATATTTCTCCCATTCATGAAGCAGCAGGCATCGTTGCAAAACTTGTAAGAGAGTTAAAAGCCTTGCAAATCGATCTTAAATTTTTTGATATAGGCGGTGGTTTGGGTGTGGCTTATGAAAAAGATGAGTGTGAATCTGATCTTTATGATTATGCACAAGGTATATTAGCACAACTTCATGGGCTTGATTTAACTATAGGAATGGAGCCTGGAAGGTATCTAGTTGCTAAAAGTGGAGAATTTGTTTGTTCAGTGCTTTATGAAAAACAAAATAAAACCAAGCGTTTTGTTGTAGTAGATGGAGCGATGAATGATCTTATACGCCCAAGTTTATACGAGGCTTATCATGAAATAATCTTACCTTATAATCAAGGCGAAGAGAGTTTATGTGATGTTGTAGGTGGAATTTGTGAGAGTGGGGACTTTTTTGCTAAAGCAAGGTCTTTGCCTAGCACTCAAAGTGATGATATAATGGTTATTAAAAATACTGGAGCTTATGGTTTTAGCATGAGTAGTAATTACAATACTCGTAATAAAGTTTGCGAATTAGCCCTTGAAGAAGGACAGGTAAGATTGATCCGTCAAAGAGAAAATTTTGAAGATCAAATCGCTTTAGAAGAGAAATTTTTAAAGGCTTAAAATGTTTTTTTTAGATGTTCAAGGGACTTTAATTTCTGATCATGATAAATCTTTAATCCATGGTGCTAAAGAACTGATCGATTTTTTAAATGCAAAAAATCTTCCTTATCTTATCATCACTAACAATACAAAAAAACTTGATTTTTTAGAAAAATTACAGCAAAAAGGATTGGCTATAAAAGAAAATGCTTATATTGATCCTTTCAGCGTTTTAAAACACCTTTTAAGACCTTGTAAAGTTGCGGCTTTTGGTGCAGATGAGTTTGTAAAAAGTCTTGAAAATCTTGGTTTTGAGCTCGATTTTGTAAATCCTAGTACTGTGCTTGTGGCTAGTTATGATGATTTTAAATTTAAAGATTTTGCCACTATGATAGAATTGGCTAGAAGAGAAGTTAGATTTATAGCTATGCACGAAACTAGTATTTATAAAAAAGATGGTAGGCCTTATCCTGGTGTAGGTAGCATTATGGCTATGCTTAAAAATGCTATTGATTTTGAATACGAGGTTGTGGGTAAGCCTAGCATTGCTTTTTATAAAGAAGCTTTAAATTTAATAAGAAGACAAAATTCAAAAATCGATTTTGAAGATATTAAAATCATTAGTGATGATTTTAGGGGTGACTTGCTTAAGGCAAAAGAACTTGGCATGAAAACCTTGCTAGTTTTAAGCGGCAAGATAAGCGACACAAAAGGGCTTGATACGGATTTGCTTGATGGAGTTTATCCTAGTGTTTTTGAGTTTTTAAAGGATCTAAAATGCCAAATTTAGAAGAATTTAGAAATAAAATCGATGCGGTTGATGATAAAATTTTAGATCTTTTAAATGAAAGAATGACTTATGTTAAAAGTATAGGTGAGCTTAAGCAAAGTAGTGGGGGAAGTATTTATCGTCCTGAGCGTGAAAGAGCCATTATCAATCGTTTAAAAAATGCAAATTTAGGACTTTTAGATCAAAATGCCATAGAGGCAATTTATCAAGAAATTTTTGCAGTTTCAAGAAATTTAGAAATGCCTCAAACTATAGCTTATTTAGGGCCTGAAGGAACTTATACACATCAAGCAGCAAGAAGTCGTTTTGGTGCGATGAGTCGTTATATAGCCTTGGCCAATATCGAAGATGTTTTTAAAGAGTTAAGCAACAAAGAAGCAAAATACGGTGTTGTACCTATAGAAAATAATACCGAAGGTGCAGTGGGCATTACTTTAGATTGTCTAGGTAAGTATAATGAGCTTAAAATTTTTGGCGAAATTTATATGGATATTCATCATTCTTTTGTAGGAATTAATGAAAATTTAAAAGAAATCAAACGCATTTATTCGCATCCGCAAGGTTATAATCAATGTCGTAAATTTTTAGAAAGTCATGAACTTAGTGCTATAGAATTTGTTCCTTCAAAATCTACAGCTAATGCAGCTTACCTAGCTTCGCAAGATAAATATGCGGCAGCAATTTGTTCTAGAATAGCGGCTAAGCTTTATAATGTGCCTGTACTTTTTGATAAAATAGAAGATAATGCAGCCAATAAAACAAGATTTTTAATTTTAAGCGATATTAAAAATCCTAAAATGCCAAATTGTAAAACTTCTATTTTAGCACACACAGCACATAAACCTGGGGGACTTAGCTTTTTATTAGAGCAGTTTAAAAAAGAAAATATCAATCTTACTAAGCTTGAATCTCGCCCTGTAAAATCAAAAGAATTTTTACACAGTTTTTATATAGATTTTGAAGGGCATATTGATGATGAAAATGTAAAAAAAGCCTTAAAAGATATACAAGAGATTGTTTGGCTTGGATCTTATTTATCAGGAGAAAAAGATGAAATTTAATGAATTTTTAAATAATTTAAGCAATTATGAACCCGGCAAAGATATAGAAGTTATTGCTAAAGAATATGGCGTTAAAGAAGTGATAAAATTAGCAAGCAATGAAAATCCTTTTGGCGCGCCACCAAAAGCTATAGAATGTTTAAGACAAAATGCAAACAAAGCCCATCTTTACCCTGATGATAGTATGATAGAACTTAAAACCACATTGGCTCAAAAATACAAAGTTCAAAATGAAAATATTATCATCGGTGCAGGCAGTGATCAAGTGATTGAATTTGCTATACATGCTAAGTTAAATTCTAAAAATGCTTTTTTGCAAGCTGGAGTTACCTTTGCTATGTATGAAATTTATGCCAAACAATGTGGTGCAAAGTGTTATAAAACTCAAAGTATTACTCATAATTTAGATGAGTTTAAAAAACTTTATGAAACGCACAAAGATGAAATTAAACTTATTTTTTTATGCTTACCAAACAATCCTTTAGGCGAGTGTTTGGATGCAAGTGAGGCGACCGAGTTTATTAAAGGTGTAAATGAGGATTGTTTAGTTGTGATTGATGCAGCTTATAATGAATTTGCAAGTTTTAAAGATAGCAAAAAACATTTAAAACCTTGCGAATTGATTAAAGAATTTGACAATGTACTTTATTTAGGAACTTTTTCTAAGCTTTATGGATTAGGAGGTTTACGCATTGGTTATGGTATAGCTAATGCTAATATTATTAGTGCATTTTACAAGCTTCGTGCGCCTTTTAATGTGAGTAATCTTGCTTTAAAAGCAGCAGTTGCAGCAATAAATGATGATGAATTTGCTAAAAAAACTTTAGAGAATAATTTTTCTCAAATGGAGCTTTATAAAGAATTTGCTAAAAAACATAATATCAAAATTATCGATAGTTATACAAATTTCATCACTTATTTTTTTGATGAAAAAAATAGTACAGATTTGTCTGAAAAATTGCTTAAAAAGGGTATAATAATAAGAAATTTAAAAAGCTATGGTTTAAATGCTATACGCATTACTATAGGAACATCTTATGAAAATGAAAAATTTTTTACAGAATTTGATAAGATTTTAAGATAGATAAATCAAATAAAAATATGTAAAATTCGCTAAACTAAGGGATGAGAATTAATGGATTTTAAAAATATGCTTCATCAAATTGGGCAACTTTATCAAAATTTAACTCGTAAGCAGCGTATAGTGATTGCTGCATCTATTATAGTTGTGGTTGGGTTTTTGGTTTTTTTAGCTTTATTTCGTGGAAGTGGTAGTAATGCAAATAATGGATATGCAGTTTTAGTTGAAAATGTAAGCCCAAGTTCTTCTGCTGCAATTGTAGCTAAACTTGAACAAAATAATATTCCCTATAAATTAGAAAGTGAAAATAAAATTTTAGTTCCACAAGATCAGGTTTATCGTCAAAGAATGTTTATTGCAAGCGAAGGTCTTATAAAAGATAGTCGCGTGGGTTTTGAAGCTTTTGATACTCAAGCTTTTGGAGCTACAAATGAAGAGCAAAAGGTAAAATACCAAAGAGCCATAGAAGGCGAACTTGCAAGAACTATTGAGACTTTAGAACCTATTCGTAGCGCTGTTGTACACATAGCATTTCCTAAAGATAGTGTTTTTACCGAAAGGCAAATTCCGCCTACAGCTTCAGTTGTTGTTAATGTTCGCGAAGGCTTAAAGCTTACTAGAAAACAAATTGATGGTATAAAAAATATTGTTTCAGCGGCAGTTCCAAAACTTACTAAAGAAAATGTTAAGATTAGTGATCAAAGTGGTGTGCCTTTAGATGAGCAAGAAGCATATGAAGATGACTTGGTTCGTGCGCAAATTAAATTTAAAAGTGATCAAGAAAAAGCTTTAGAAGATAAGATTATAGAAAATTTAGCTCCTTTTGCAGGTGGCATGGATAAAGTAAAAGTGAGTGTAAATATAGATTTTGATTTTTCCAAGCAAGAATCTCAAAGTGAAATTTATGATCCAAATCCTATAGTGCGTAGTGAGCAAACTTTAAACGAGGAAAGAACAGGTAGAAAAGATCCAGAAATTCAGGGTGTTCCAGGTGCTGTTTCTAATATAGGTCCTGTTGAAGGACTTGACAATAAGGGTCAAATTGACACTTATAAAAAAAATCAAGTTACTACAAATAATGAACTTTCTAAAACTATCACAAATACCAAAAAACAATTTGCAACAGTTTTACGCACTTCAGCAGCTGTTACTATAGATGGAAAATATCAAGATGTGGTTGATGAAAATGGGGATGTAAAAAGCGAATATGTCCCATTGACTAAAGAAGAGCTTGCAAGTGTTGAGAGTATAGTTAAAAATACTATTAATTTTAGCGCTACTAGAGGTGATAGCGTTGTGGTGCAAAATTTACCATTTCATCGTGAGTCGATTAGAGTTGAGAGTAAAGTTAAAACTTTTTACAATCGTTTTGTTGAGCCATTTATTCCGCCGGTTAAATACTTTATTGCAGCGATTTTACTTTTTATTTTTTACAAAAAAGTTATTGCTCCATTTACTCAAAAAATGCTTGAAGATGTCGCAGCACAAGAGGAAATGCAGCAAGGTCCAAATGCTGTTTTAGATGATGCTGAAGATGCTTTAGAGAAATTTAATGCAGCAAGGAAAAAAGTTGAAGAACAACTTGGTTTTGGGGATAACTTCAATGAAGATTCTATCCAGTATGAGGTTTTGCTTGAAAAATTGCGTGGTTTGGTAAGTGATAAAGGTGAGGAAATTGCAGCACTTTTGCAAAACTTAATTCAAAATGATAGCGAATTTGGCGAAAAGGATATGTGATGATAAAGCTAAGTGAAGAACAAAAAATGGTCTATGATGATTTATCGATGCCTGAGAAGGTAGCGATATTTCTTATACAACTTGGCGAAGATGCAACCACTTCTGTGTTTTCACATATGGAAATTGATGTAATCACAGAAATTTCACGTTATATTGCTATGGCTAAAAATGTTGATAGATCTGTAGCTACTGCAGTTTTAGAAGAATTTTACACTCTGCTTCAATCAAATCAATATATTAAAAGTGGTGGTTTGGAATATGCTAAAGAAATACTTTTTCGTACTTTTGGACCAGAGATTGCAAATAAAATTCTTGAAAAACTCACTAAAAGTATGGAGAATAATCAAAATTTTGCTTATTTGGCGCAAATTAAACCACAGCAACTTGCAGACTTTATTACCAAAGAGCACCCACAAACCATCGCTCTTATTTTGGCACACATGGATTCTATTCATGCGGCAGAAACTTTAGAGTATTTTAGCGATGAATTAAGGGCTGAGGTGGTTATAAGAATGGCAAATCTTGGCGATATTTCTCCAAGTATTATTAAAAGAGTTTCTGCAGTGCTAGAAAGCAAGCTTGAAAGTCTTACCTCTTATAAGGTTGAAGTGGGCGGCCCAAGAGCAGTAGCAGAAGTGCTTAATCGTTTGGGTCAAAAAGCAAGCAAATCAACCATTACTTATATTGAACAAAGTGATGAACGCTTAGCAGAGACTATTAAAGAGCTTATGTTTACTTTCGATGATATACAAAAACTTAGCACTCAGGCTATAAGAGAAATTTTAAAAGTAGCCGATAAGCGTGATTTAATGATAGGTTTAAAAGGTGCAAGTGAAGAGTTAAAGCAAAAATTCTTAGCCAATATGTCTACGCGTGCAAGCGAAGCTTTTCTTGAAGAAATGGGTTTTTTGGGTGCTGTGCGTGTTAAAGATGTTGAAGATGCACAAAGAAAGGTTGTTGAAGTGGTGCAAAAACTTGCAGAACAAGGTCTTGTTCAAACAGGCGATGCGGATGAAATGATAGAGTAGGTGAGAGATGGTTAATCGTAGCAATGTAATTTCTGGTGGGGCTTCTGATCAGCATGTTGTTGAAGGATATCGTTTTAAAGTTATTTCAGAATTTGATAATCATACAGGTGAAAAAAAACATACTCAAACTCCAGATGAAGAAAATACTAATATATCTTTAAATGACGAAAAACCAGTCGAAGAAAATCAAGTCATTGCCTCTACACAAGCTGTTATGGAAACTCAAATTCCAACATTTCAACCAAGTTTTATTGAAGATTTACTTAAAAAAACAGATGAAATGTCAAGCAATATTATTAAACTTCAAATGCAAATAGAAAGCCAAGAGAATGAATTTAATAACCGCTTAAATTCAGAACTTGAAAATGCTAAAGAAAAATTTATCAAAGAGGGTTATGAGAAAGCAAAAGAAGAATTTCAAAAGGAATTGAGTGATTTTAAAGATAAGTATTTAAAAAGTATAGCCAAACTTGATAATGCTTGCGAAAATCTTGAAAATTTCATAGAAAAAAATGAGAAAGAATTAGCAGATACTGCTATAGATATCGCTAAAGAAGTAATCTTAAAAGAACTTGAACTAAATTCAAGTAAGATAGCTTATGCTTTGGCTAAAGATTTAATCGGCGAGCTTAAGGGTGCTAGTGCAATTGAGCTTAAGGTTAATGCAGAGGATTATGAGTATTTAAAAGAGCAATTTGATCAGAATGCTCATATTAAAATAAGTCTTGATGATGCAATTAGCAAAGGAAGTGTTGTTATTATAAGTGACGCAGGCAATATAGAATCCAATCTTAACTCTCGTCTAACTAAAATTAAAAAAATGGTGAATAATGAGTAAAAAATTTGCCCATACTCAAGAAGAGTTAGAAAAGCTAAGTTTAAAAGAATTAGAAAATTTAGCAGCATCTATGCGTGAAAAAATCATACAAGTTGTGAGTAGAAATGGTGGGCATTTAAGTTCAAATTTGGGTGCTGTAGAACTTAGTATAGCAATGCATTTGGTTTTTGATGCAAAAAAAAATCCTTTTATTTTTGATGTGTCGCATCAGTCTTATACACACAAGCTTTTAAGTGGAAAAGAAGAAATATTTGATACTTTAAGACAAATCAATGGTTTAAGTGGTTATACAAAACCTAGCGAGGGAGATTATTTTGTAGCAGGGCATTCTAGCACCTCTATTTCTTTGGCAGTAGGTGCTTGTAAGGCCATTGCTTTAAAGGGTGAAAAACGTATTCCTGTTGCTTTAATTGGAGATGGTGCTTTAAGTGCGGGTATGGCCTATGAGGCTTTAAATGAATTGGGTGATTCTAAATTTCCTTGCGTAATACTTTTAAATGATAATGAAATGAGTATTTCAAAACCAATTGGAGCAATTTCGAAGTATCTTTCTCAGGCTATGGCAACGCAGTTTTATCAAAGTTTTAAAAAGCGTATTGCTAAAATGTTGGATATATTGCCTGATAGTGCTACTTATATGGCTAAGCGTTTTGAAGAGAGTTTTAAACTTATTACTCCTGGGCTTTTGTTTGAAGAATTAGGGCTTGAATATATAGGGCCTATTGATGGACATAATTTAGGTGAAATTATTTCTGCATTAAAACAAGCAAAAGCTATGCAAAAGCCTTGTGTGATACATGCTCAAACTATAAAGGGTAAAGGCTATGCTTTAGCTGAAGGAAAACATGCTAAATGGCACGGGGTGGGAGCTTTTGATATAGATAGTGGAGAGAGTGTTAAAAAAAGTGATACTAAAAAATCTGCTACTGAAATTTTTTCTAAGAATTTGCTTGATTTAGCCTCAAAATATGAAAATATTGTTGGGGTTACGGCGGCTATGCCAAGTGGAACAGGTCTTGATAAGCTTATAGAAAAATATCCAAATCGTTTTTGGGATGTGGCTATTGCAGAACAGCATGCAGTAACTTCTATGGCCGCTATGGCAAAAGAAGGATTTAAACCTTTTATTGCAATATATAGCACTTTTTTGCAGCGTGCTTATGATCAAGTGATCCATGATTGTGCGATTATGAATTTAAATGTGGTTTTTGCTATGGATAGGGCAGGGATAGTAGGCGAAGATGGGGAGACGCATCAAGGTGTTTTTGATCTTAGTTTTTTAGCTCCTTTGCCAAATTTCACTCTTTTAGCCCCAAGAGATGAACAAATGATGCAAAATATAATGGAGTATGCTTATTTACATCAAGGACCTATTGCTTTTCGTTATCCTAGAGGGAGTTTTATTTTGGATAAAGAATTTAATTCTTGTGAGATAAAACTTGGCAAGGCACAATGGCTTGTAAAAAATAGTAGTGAAATTGCTTTTTTAGGTTATGGACAAGGTGTAGCAAAAGCGTGGCAAGTCTTAAGAGCCTTGCAAGAAATGAATAATAATGCTAATTTGATCGATTTAATTTTTGCTAAACCTTTAGATGAAGAGCTTTTGTGTGAGCTTGCTGAAAAAAGTAAAATTTGGTTTATTTTTAGTGAAAATGTTAAAATTGGTGGTATAGAAAGTTTAATTAATAATTTTTTACAAAAATATGATTTGCATGTAAAAGTCGTTAGCTTTGAATATGAAGACAAATTTATTGAACATGGAAAAACAAGTGAGGTGGAAAAAAATCTAGAAAAAGATGTCAATAGTTTGTTGATGAAAGTTTTAAAATTTTATCATTAAATAATAAAAAATATTATTTAATATAAACTTCTTTTAATAAAAATTTTATTATTATTTTTACTTAAAAAAGCAAGGAATAAATAAAATGGAATTACTACAAATGCTTAAAAAACATGAGTTAAAAGCTACTCCGCAAAGACTATGTGTTTTAAAAATTTTAAAAAGACATGAGCATCCTAATATTGATGAATTATATACAGAAATTAAAAAAGAATACCCTTCAATCTCTTTAGCGACGGTTTATAAAAATCTTAATACTTTACAAGAACAAGGTTTAGTTGTTGAAATCAATGTTTTAAATCAAAAAACTTGTTACGATATCTATGAAGAAGAACATATTCATGTTGTTTGTACCAAATGTGGTGGTATAGAGGATTTAAGTTTTAAAGATGCTAAGCTTTATGAATATCAAGAGCATTTAGAAAAAAAGATAGGCAATCTCGTCAATCATCTGTCTGTTTGTGCTTATGTTGATAGTTGCAAAAAGTGTCATTAAGCAAAATAAGGTTAAAATAACCCATATATTTTAAGGGTTATTTTAATGGTTTATGAAATTCAAAAAAACTTTTTACTATCTGATTGCACTCTTTTAGAGAATTTAGAAAAAGATAATATACCTTTTCGAAATTCTAAATTTGAAACTTTTTATACTCAAATAACTTCAAATCATAGTGTTAAATTTCAAAGTTTTTGCAATGAATTTTATAAAATTACAAAATTTAATAATTCAATTTTAGAACAGAATCAAGAAGAGAAAATTTCTAAAAAAAGATTTGAAAAAGCTCGAAAAAAGATTATAGGAAAGAGCATTAAAAAAGAGCGCTTCGAATTTAAATTTTGCTCTTTAAAAAGTTATATTGATATTTATGAAGAGCCTAAAATTTGTATTTTAAAAATATTTTTTCCAACTTTGGATAGTTCCAATGAATTTAAAATTCCTAAAGATTTTAAAATTCAAAAAGAATTACATCATGATTTAAATTCTAAACATATCGTTTTATATGGTTTTGAATATCAAAATTTTGATATAGAGAAATATTTTAAAATTATAGAAAAAAATCAGAATTTTAGCTTGGATTTTCCAAATTATATTAATGCTTATGATGGATTTAGAATTTTTTTATTTTATTTATTTAAAAAATTAAAATTTTATTGGACTTTATCTTTAGAGAGAAAAGATAAGCAAAGTTTATGTGAATTTTTATTTTATTCAAGAAGCTTGTATATAGTTTTATCAAGTATGAATACTATTTTAGATAAAAATTTGAGTAATATTTTGGCTTTAAAGTTTAAAGATATAACGAAAAAAACTCAAGATATTTTAGCAAGTGAAAATTCAAATCAAGATTTATTACTATTTTTAAGCGATGAAAAAATCCAAGATTTGTTTAATGATTTTGATTTTTTCATAAAGGAAAATTCTTTTTATGAAGGTGATTGCAAAGATAGGTTTTTTAAACAACTTGTTGCGTTAGAACTTAGAAAAAAAATTATTTTATTTAGAAAAAATATACTAAAAAATTTTGATTTAGAGCTTTTTGAAAATAGTTTTTTTGAATTAGCAATATTTTTAGAATATTTTTATCGTTTTTTAGAGATAAAAAATTTAAACAAACTTTATGAAAAATATTGCAAAGATAGGGATAAAAATATTTTTTCCAAAATAATCAATAATAAAAATAAATTTTGTAAATTGCTTAAAAAATCAAGTAAAAATTTGAAAATTTACAAAGGATAAAAATGCAAAAACAAGAAAAAATTATAGAAATGTTTAATCAAATTGCACCTACTTATGATAAGGCGAATAGAATTTTAAGCTTTGGAGCTGATGTAGCGTGGCGCAAAAAAGCTTGTCAAAGAGTGATGAGTTTGTATTTAAAAAAAGATTTAAAAATCGCTGATATTGCTTGTGGCACAGGGGATATGATAGAGATTTGGCAAGAGAGTGCTTTAAAAATGGAAAAAAATATTTTAAATATTAAAGGCATTGATCCAAGTAGTGGTATGCTAAATGTTGCAAAAGAAAAATTTCCAAATGTCGAATTTATAGAAGCAGGGGCGCAAAATTTACCTTTAGAAAGTCAAAGTTTAGATATTTTAAGTATTAGTTATGGCATTCGCAATGTTGTAGAAAGACAAAAAGCCTTAAGCGAATTTGCTAGAGTACTTCAAAAAGATGGTATTTTGGTAGTTTTGGAATTTACAAAAAGAGAAAAGGGTGGATTTATAGCAGCTTGTAGAGATTTTTATCTTAAAAATATTTTACCAAGTATAGGTGGGATAATCAGTAAAAATAAAAGTGCTTATGAGTATTTGCCAAACTCTATTGAAGGATTTTTAAGTAAGGAAGAGTTCATCTTAGAACTTAAAAATGCTGGTTTTGAAATACTTGATTATAAAAGTTTTAGCTTTGGCGTGAGTTCAATGTTTATAGCAAAAAAACTATGACACCAACAGAATTAAATCTTAAAGCAAAGGCTTTATTAGAAACACATTTTGATGATATAGTTTTAAGTGGAGAAATTTCAAAAATTACTTTGCATGGTTCAGGACATTGGTATTTTGATTTAAAAGATGAAAGATCAAGCATTGCTTGTGCTATGTTTAAAGGAGCTAATTTAAAAGTCGGATTTAAACCAGCTGTGGGGAATTTTTTAGAGCTTTGTGGAAGTGTAAGTTTATATCCTGAAAGTGGTCGTTATCAATTTATCGCTACTAGTATGAAAAAAGCAGGTTTTGGGGATTTGGAAGCACAGTTTTTGGCTTTAAAAGAGCGTTTGCAAAAAGAAGGACTTTTTGATCCACGCTTTAAAAAATCTTTGCCAAAATTTCCTAAAAAAGTAGGCATTATCACTTCAAAAACTTCTGCTGCTTTGCAAGATATGTTAAAACTTATTCACCAAAAAGAATATTTTTTGGCAAAAATTTATATTTTTGATGCTTTAACTCAAGGAAATAATGCTCCTTTTTCTCTTATACAAGCTTTAAAAAAAGCCGATGATATGGATTTAGATGTTCTTATTATAGCACGTGGTGGAGGAAGCAGAGAAGATCTTTTTTGTTTTAATGATGAAAATTTAGCAAGAGAGATTTTTAAAGCAAAAACTCCTATTATTTCAGCCATAGGACATGAGATTGATTATGTTATTAGTGATTTTGTTGCAGATTTTAGAGCTCCAACGCCTTCAGCTGCTATAGATACTTTGTTTTATTCTAAGTTGGATATAGAGCAAAGTTTGGATTTAATGGAAGAAAAATTAATGCAACTTTGGAATTATAAAATACAAAATTATGAAAATTTGCTTTTAAATTTAAGCAAATTTTTCAAATTTAATTCTTTGCCAAAAATAATAGATGAAAAAATAAAACAAAGCCATAATATAGAAAAGCAATTAAATCATCTATTGGCAAATCAAATGCGTTATAATGAATTAAAATTAGATAAATTGCAAAATGCTTATTTGCAACATGAGAATTTTTTTAATAAAAGCAAAAAGTTTATTTGTATCAGAAAAAATGGTAAAATAGCAAATTTAGAAGATCTTAAGAGTGATGATATCGTTATTTTAAGTTCTCAAACTTCTCAAAAAGAAGCAAAAATTTTATAAGGATAGATTATGAGAAAAATCAATTTCAGTGCAGGGCCATCGACTTTACCTTTAGAAATTTTAGAGCAAGCTCAAAAAGAACTCTGTGATTATCAGGGTAGGGGTTATTCTATAATGGAAATTTCTCACCGCACAAAAGTATTTGAAGAAGTGCATTTTGGAGCACAAGAGAAAGCTAAAAAACTTTACGGGTTAAATGATGATTATGAAGTATTATTTTTACAAGGTGGAGCAAGTTTACAATTTGCTATGATTCCTATGAATTTGGCTTTAAATGGGATTTGTGAATATGCAAATACAGGAGTTTGGACAAAAAAAGCAATTAAAGAAGCACAAATTTTAGGTGTCAATGTTAAAACCGTAGCAAGTAGCGAGGAAAGTAATTTTAATCATATTCCTAGAGTGGAATTTAGAGATAATGCTGATTATGCTTATATTTGTTCTAACAATACTATTTACGGCACTCAATATCAAAATTATCCTAAAACTAAAACTCCTTTGATTGTGGATGCATCGAGTGATTTTTTTTCTAGAAAAGTAGATTTTTCAAATATTGCTCTTTTTTATGGCGGAGTGCAAAAAAATGCTGGAATTTCGGGTTTAAGTTGTATTTTTATCCGTAAAGATATGTTAGAAAGATCTAAAAATAAACAAATTCCTAGTATGTTAAATTATTTGACTCATGCTGAGAATCAGTCCTTGTTTAATACGCCTCCAACCTTTGCCATTTATATGTTTAATCTTGAAATGGATTGGCTTTTAAATCAAGGCGGACTTGATAAAGTACATGAGAAAAATTCTCAAAAAGCTGCTATGCTTTATGAGTGTATTGATTTAAGTAATGGATTTTATAAAGGACATGCAGATAAAAAGGACAGATCTTTAATGAATGTGAGTTTTAATATTGCTAAAAATAAAGATTTAGAGCCTCTTTTTGTAAAGGAAGCCGAAGAAGCTGGAATGATAGGACTTAAAGGACATAGAATTTTAGGAGGAATTCGTGCAAGTATTTATAATGCGCTTAATTTGGATCAGGTAAAAACCTTGTGTGAATTTATGAAAGAATTTCAAGGAAAATATGCATGATAAAGCGTTTTGATGAGTGCGATAGAATGTCGCAAATTATTGTTTTTGATAAATATTTTAAGACTGCAGGACAAGTGGCTTTTGAACCTAGCGGAGATATTAAAAAACAAACCAAAGAAGCACTTGCAGAACTTGATGCTTTGTTTGAAAAAATAGGCGCAAGCAAAGGAGATTTGATTCAAATTCAAATCTGGTTAGCTAATATGCAAGATTTTGATGCAATGAATGAAACTTATGATGCTTGGATTAAAAATTATCCTAAACCTGTTAGAGCTTGTGTAGGAAGTGCTTTAGCAGAGGGTTATTTGGTAGAAATTCAAGCTTTTGGAAAGCTAAGAGAGAATTAAAAATTCTCTCCTCCAAATTTTAAAAGCGCAGATCCCCAAGTAAAACCACCGCCAAAAGCATCTAGTAAGATCAGATTTCCTTTTTTAAGTCGTCCTTCTTCATAGGCATCATTCATTGCCATAGGTATAGAAGCAGCTGAAGTATTGCCATATTTTTGTACGGTAATCACACATTTTTCATCGCTTAGATTGAGTTTTTCTTGGACGGCTTTAATGATGCGTAGATTAGCTTGATGAGGAATAAAAAGATCAATTTCTTGTGCTAAAATGTTATTTTTAGCTAAAATTTCTACAACATCATTGCTAAGCGTGTTTACTGCTATTTTAAAAACTTCATTGCCTTTCATTTGCATAGAAAGTGTTTGACATAGACTTGATTTTTGCGATCTTTGAGTCATTAAAAGATCTCCATAATTACCATTGCTTGCAGTATGTACATCAAGGATATGATTTTCATTGTCCAAACTTACAACTCCAGCACCCGCACCGTCTCCAAAGAGTATGCAAATGCTTCTGTCATTGTAATCCATAATTGAACTTGTTTTTTCAGCTCCTACGATTAAAACATTTTTTTTCAAACCACTTTCTACTAAGGCTTTAGCTTGTTCAAGCAAATAGATAAAACCAGAACAAGCTGCTGAAATATCAAAAGCACTAATATTTACAAGTCCTAAATTTGAAGCAATTTTACAAGCCGTTGAAGGCATAGTAAAATAATCAGGACTTAAAGTGGCTACAAGAATCGCATCAATATCTTCAGGTTTTAAATTTGCTCTTTCTATGGCTTTTAATGCAGCTTTTGTGCCCAAATCGCTAGAATTTTCATTTTCACTAGCAATGCGTCTTTCTTTAATACCTGTGCGTCTAGTGATCCATTCATCGGTGGTATCTACTATTTTTTCAAGATCAGCATTGCTTAAAATTTTTTCTGGAATATAAGAAGCTATACTTTTAAGACCGGCTTTAAGCATTGTATTTCCCAAGTTCATTTTCTATAAGTTCATTGATATGAGATTGGCTAAAATTTATAGCTTGAAAAATTGCATTTTTAATAGCTCTAGAATCACTTTTTCCATGACTTATGATCACGCAGCCATTAACTCCAAGAAGGGGTGCTCCGCCATATTCTTGCCAATCTGTGTGTTTTTTTAATTTTTTAAAAGATGACTTCATAAGTAAAGCACCTATTTTAGAAATAAAAGATTGCTTTACTTCGTTTTTTAGAAGCTGAAAAATAGCTGTTGCTACACCTTCACAAGCCTTTAAGATAACGTTTCCATCAAAACCATCGCAGACTAAAACATCTATTTCACCATTGAAAATATCTCTACCTTCAGCATTACCTATAAAATTTGGAATTTTTTTCATAAGCTGATGACTTTCTTTGGTAAGTTCATTGCCTTTGCATTCTTCTTCACCATTAGAAAGTAAAGCAAGGCGTGGTTTTTGAATTTGCATAATTTCTCTAGCATAAACTTCACCCATTATGGCAAATTGAAATAAATTTTCAGCTTTACAATCTGTATTAGCTCCAACATCCAAAAGTAAAGTTCTGTTAACGATATTTGGCATTAAAGTGGCAATAGCAGGTCTTGAAATACCTTTAAGTCTTCCAAGCCTTAAGGTAGCCAAAGACATACTTGCTCCACTATGACCCGCTGAAACTACAGCATCTACTTTTTTTTCTTTTAATAAATTAATAGCTTTGTATATGGTTGTTTCTTTATTTTTTAAAGCATCTGTGGCATTTCCATTCATCGAAAAAATTTCACTAGCTTCTTCGTATTGTATATATTGTTCTAATTTTTTTGGTATTAAAGGTTTTAGAATTTTAGAATTTCCCACTAAGATAGCGTTAAAAGGTTTTGCTTCTAGTGCCTTTAAAACGCCTTCTATAATGGGTTTTTCTCCAAAATCACCACCCATTGCATCAATGGCAATGTTAATCATTGATTTTAATATTCCTTAGTTGTTGGATTCGCACGGTGAGGCATTTTGTAGCTTCCATCTTTGTCTTTTATAGGCATAGGAAGACTAACTTTATAGTGAGTTCTGCGTTTAGCTGCACGAGTTTTGCTCACTCTTCTCTTTGGTACTGCCATTTTTTCTCCTTTATAAAATTTAATTAATTATTGCAATTTATGCAATAAAAATAATCACTCAAATAAGCTTCAAGCTCGCTAATAGCAACTTCTATTAAATCAATATGTCCATCAAAAAATTCTATAGTATTGCTCAATTCGTTTGCTTCATCTTTAAAAATACCATCACTTGCAAAAAGTTCTAAATTTTCTTTAATTTCAAGTTCTAACTCAGTTCCACAACTATCACAAGGTCTATAGATAAAACCTTGCATAATAGCATTTATTTTAACAAGCTTAGGATTTATTTTTACTAAATTTCCCTCAAAAATCATATTTTCAAGATTAAGTTTAAAAGGATATTCCTTTGTATTAATCTTAGAAAAAGGGATTTTCATTTAGCAAATTTCATTTGGTTTAAAGAAAAAATCAATTTCTATTTTTGCATTTTCCAAGCTGTCACTTCCATGAACAGCATTAGCATCAATACTCTCAGCAAAATCGGCTCTAATTGTTCCTGCTTTAGCTTCTTTAGGATTTGTCGCTCCCATTAAATCTCTATTTTTTAATACAGCACCTTCTCCTTCTAGTACAGAAACAACAACAGGACCGCTAATCATAAATTCAACCAAGTCTTTAAAAAAAGGTCTTTCTTTATGAACAGCATAAAAATTTTCAGCTTGTTCTTTACTAAGTTGAACTTTTTTCATTGCAGCGATTCTTAATCCATTGCTTTCAAAACGATCTAAAATTTTTCCTATAACACCTTTTTTAACAGCATCAGGTTTAATTATAGATAAAGTTTTTTCCATCTTTGTAATAACTCCTTATTTTAATAAAGCTTAAAATTATACTTGAATTTGTTTAAAGAAAGTTAAATTAAAAGAAAAAGCTAGGAATCTCTAGCTTTTTAATTTTTTAAAATTATGCAAAAACTGGAGTGTCCCCACTTCTCATATCAGCGCCAATATTATCACGACTTGGTTGTCCTGATTCTACAGCACTCCAAACTATACATCCATCTGTTGGGCAAGCACTGGCACAAGCTGGTTGATCATTATGTCCTACGCATTCAACGCATTTGTTTGCATAAACATAATATCTATCTTCACCTTCTGGATTGTTAGCATCATCAACGATAGCACTCACTGGACACTCATCAATACAAGAACCACAAGCAATACATATATCTGTAATTTTTACAGCCATTTTTTCTCCTTTTTAATATTAAGATTTAAAAGATTTTAGCATAAAATTCTTAAATAATGTAAATTTTGATAATCAAAAATTTACATTATTTGATAATAATTATAACTTTCTTAAATTTTTAATATTATTTTAGATATTTAAAAAAAAATAAAGATTTAAACGATATAATTTCGTTATCAATAAAATTTATTATTTAGGAGAAAATATGATAGTTACTAAAAAAGCTTTAGATTTTACTGCTCCAGCAGTATTGGGAAACAATGAAATTGTTCAAGATTTTAATCTTTATAAAAACATAGGTCCAAAAGGAGCGGTAGTATTCTTTTATCCAAAAGATTTTACTTTTGTTTGTCCTTCAGAAATTATAGCTTTTGACAAAAGATATCAAGAATTTAAAAATCGTGGCATTGAAGTAATTGGAATTTCAGGAGATAATGAATTTTCACATTTTGCTTGGAAAAATACTCCAGTAAATCAAGGTGGTATTGGTCAGGTTAAATTTCCGCTTGTTGCTGACTTAACTAAGCAGATTGCTAGAAATTTTGATGTACTTTATGCAGAAGCAGTTGCCCTTCGTGGTTCGTTCTTGCTTGATGCTGATGGAACAGTTCGCCATGCTGTGGTTAATGATTTACCACTAGGTAGAAATATAGATGAAATGTTAAGAATGGTTGATACTATGCTTTTTACAAATGAGCATGGTGAAGTTTGTCCTGCAGGATGGAATAAGGGCGATGAAGGTATGAAAGCTAACCCTAAAGGCGTGGCTGAATATCTTGGCAAAAACGAAGCTAAACTTTAATTTCTTAGTATAAAGCCTCTTTACGAGGCTTTTTCTTCATTTTTATTCTTTAATTGAAATTCATAAATTTTCTACTATAATTTTACACACATATTAAAATTTTTATTTAGGCTAAAATATGGCAGGCGAAGATCAAGAAAAAACAGAAGAACCCACGTCCAAAAAGATAGAAGATGCGCGTAAAGAAGGTAATGTTCCAAAGTCTCAAGATGCGGCAGCTATTGTAACTTTGATAATTGGAGTAACTATAACTTTATTTATGATGAGTTTTATGGGCGAGAGAATTGTAAATTTATATAGATACTATCAAAGTTTTATTGGTGTTGAATTTGATTTGCGTATTATTCAAGCCATTATGATTAAAAGCATTTTTGAGGTTTTAATTATTCTTGCACCTATTGTTTTAAGTATTATGATTGCTGGGGTTTTGGGAAATATTATGCAATTTGGTTTTATTTTTACAACTAAACCTATTATGCCAAATTTAGGAAAAATCAATCCTCTAAAAGGTTTAAAAAACCTTTTTTCATTGAAAAAAATTGTTGAAAGTATAAAAATTATTTTAAAAGTGGGTATTGTTTTTACTATAGCTTTTATAGTTTTACTTAAATTTATGCAAGAGCTTCCAAGAGTTGAGCTTTATACTATGGTTGCACAGCTTACTTGGCTAAGAGACAGAGCTATTGTTTTAGCAGCTATTGTTATAGTTGCTTTTTTAATTATTGCTGTTTTAGATGTTTTTTTGGTGCGTTTTCAGTATTTTAAAGGTTTGCGTATGAGCAAACAAGAAATAAAAGATGAGTATAAACAAATGGAAGGAGATCCTCAGGTTAAAGGTAGAATTCGTAGACTTCAAATGGAAGCTGCGCGTCGCCGCATGGTTCAAGATGTTGCAGGTGCGGATGTGGTGATCACAAACCCAACGCATTATGCCGTAGCTATTCGTTATGATACAAGTAAAGAACAAGCCCCTAGGGTTGTTGCCAAAGGAGTGGATTTTCTCGCTCTTCGCATAAAACAAGTAGCCTATGAAAATAATGTTGTAGTTTATGAAAATCCTCCTTTAGCAAGAGAGCTTTATAAAGCTTGTGATGTTAATGATCTTATTCCTAGGGAAATGTTTAAAGCTGTAGCTGAGGTGCTAGGATTTGTTTATAATACAAATAATAAGAGTCGTTTAGCTGGTCAAGTAAAAAAAGGAAACTAAAACTTTTAAGGTGCTTTAGTTCCTATTTTATTGATAAGTTCAAGAACTGATTTTTGAGTGCTTGTATCTGCTGTATCGACTTTAAAATATATTTCTACTCTATTATTTTCTAGAGCTTGTGGATTTCCATTGATAGGATTATTAAGCCCGTAGCTTTTAATGCTAATATTTTTCAAATTTGCTCCACCTTCTATAAAATATTTTAATACATTTTCCGCTCTTTGGTAGGCGAGTTCATAACTTCTTATAATAGAGTCGCTATTGTCTGTATAGCCTCTAATTTCTATTTTTGCTTGAGGTGGCAAATATGTTGTTAGCTCAGCCATACGTTTTAAATAATCTTGTATATCAGCTGAAACGATTTGAGCACTACCTCTTTCAAATTCAACTTTAGATGGAAGGTTAAGAGCAACCTGATTATCGCTTTGATCTAGAGCTGCTTGAAGACGTTTGATAGTTTCTTGCTGTGTCATAGTCATTTGTTTTAACGATTTGAGTTCATCGCTTTCTTCTTTTGCTGCGCCTTTATATTTTTCTTGGGTTTTACTCTCTTCTTTGACTGTTTGAGTAGAGGTGTAATCAAAGATTTTAACAAATTCAGTTTTTAAAGCCTCTACTTTAGCAGGATTTGTTTTAGAAATTGCCCAAAGAGCAATAAAAAGTGCCAAAAGCAAACTTAGAAAGTCCGCATAAGGTACAGCCCATTTTTCGCCTGCTGGACATTCTGGGCATTTATGTTTTTTAGCCATTTTTAACCTTTGTCAAATTGTGAAATTCTTGGATCATCGTGACTTAAGAAGTTAAAAAGTTTAGCTTCTAAATCTCTAGGATTAGCACCTTCTGCAATTCCTTTTATAGCTTCAGTAATGACAATTTGCTCTTTTACAAGATCCATTCCATTAGCTTTTAATTTTTTCCCCCAAGGAGCAAAAAGTGCATAAGCGCCAAAAATTCCCGTAACTGTAGCCGTGAAAGCACCTGAAATACCTGCTGCCATTGCTTGAGGATTGTCTAGTAATTTAAGAGCTAAAATAAGTCCAAAAACCGCTCCAACAAGCCCCATGGTAGGACAAGTCTCTCCAAATACTATCCAATATTCTGCACATTCTTTATAATGCTCTTCAAGTTGTTCAGTTTGTATTTCCATGCTTTCATGAATTTCTTCAAAGCTTTTACCATCTACAAGCATCATCATAGCATTTTTTAAAAATTCATTTTCAATCTCACTGGTTCTTGATTCTAACGCTAAAAGACCATCTCGTCTTGCAATAATAGCAAATTCGACTAGCTGGGCTATCCTTTCGGGTAAATTTACTCCAGAACCTTTAAAAACAACTTTGAGTTCTTTGTAGGCTGCTTTTACAATTTTTTTATGCGTAGAAGTCATTGCGCAAAATGCAGCTGTTGGCATAACTATGAGAAAGGAAGAAAGATGCACAACATGCAAAGGATTGCCTCCCTCTAGTATATCTCCTACCGAAATACTAGTAACTGCAAGCACCATTCCTAATATGGTTGAAAGATCCATTAATTTATCTCCTTGATTATTTTAAATCGCCCCAATTTTTGGCGATACTTGAACTTGTTTTTAATTTTACTTTTAATTTTACTATATTTTCCATAATATCTCTAGTTTTTTTTACAAAATTTTCACACAAATCGTCTTTTACTTCAAAAATTAATTCATCATGAATTTGTAAAATAAGCTTTTTATCTTCATTTAATTCCTTATTGATTTCTAGCATTGCAAGCTTGATTACATCTGCTGCTGAGCCTTGCAAGATTGAATTAATGCTTTCTCTTTCATACATGGCAATTTGCATAGGTTTTGCGTTTTCAAAATCAAAATAACGCTTGCGACCGCTTAAAGTAGTGATAAAGCCATTTTGTTTAGCTTCATTTTTAACTGTTTCAAAATATTTTTTAATACTAGTAAAATTTTCAAAATATTTTTCTATGTAAGATTTGGCTAAATTAGCTTCTATTTTTAAATTTTGACTTAAGGTTTTATAGCCCATACCATAAATAAGTCCAAAATTTATACTTTTTGCAACACTTCTGGTTTCATAATTGCTTTCTCCAAAAATCATTATAGCTGTTCTTGCATGTATATCTTCATCGTTGGCAAAAGCATTTAAAAGTTTTTCATCTTCGCTAAAATGTGCAAGCATTCTCAGTTCGATTTGAGAATAATCAAGAGAGATAAAACTAAATCCATCTTTAGCTACAAAGCAAGATTTATAATCTTTTGCGTATTGTCCGTGTGCAGGAATATTTTGCAAATTTGGATCCTTAGATGAAAGGCGTCCTGTAGCGGTTCCAGTTTGTAAAAAACTTGAATAAATGCGTGAATTTTTATCTTTTAACGCTAGTTTTAACAAAGGTTCGCAATAAGTGGAATAAAGCTTGGCAAGTTCCCTATAATCTAAAATTTTGGTAATCGCAGGATGTTTATCTAAAAGTGCATTTAAAACTTTTTCATCGGTAGAATATCCTGTTTTACCTTTTTTTCCACTTGGGAGTTTGAGTTTTTCAAAAAGTATATCACCTACTTGTTTAGGTGAATTTAGGTTGAATCTATCCTCACAAAGAGTATAAATTTCTTCACTTAAATTTTTGATTTCATTTTCAAATTTTTTCATAAGGATTTCAAGTGCATTTGTATCAAGCTTTATGCCATTTTCTTCCATCATCATAATGATTTTAATGAAATCAAATTCACAGTTTTTAGCAAGTTCTAATAAAGGAGTTTCAAGATTTTTTAAAAAATAAAGATAAAATCTTAAAGTGATATAAGCATCTTCTGCAGCGTATTTACAAGCTTTTTCAAGTTCTACACTTGCAAAATTTTCTCCTTTTTTAACAAGGCTTTCAAAATGCAAGGTTTCGTAATTAAAAAGTCTTAAGGCTAAATCATCCATATTTACTCTTGAAGAAGGATTTTTAAGCCATGCCAAAATCATTGTATCTGCGTATTTTTGAGGTAAATTTAATCCAAAATTGTTTTGAATGATTTTAAAATCATATTTGAGATTGTGCCCTATAACAAAATGATTAAAGATTACTTCTATAGCTTTTTTGGCACTTTGCAATGAGATTTGCTCACCTATTCCAAGATAATTATGAGTTAAAGGCACGTAAAAGGCTTCATTTTCATTCATGCAAAAACTAAAACCAACAATTTTTGCTTCTTTAGTATCAAGTCCTGTGGTTTCGGTATCAAAAGCAATAATACTTTCTTTATCAAGGGTATTTAAAATTTCAAAAAGTTTGTTTTCATCTTGTACTAAAGTGGCTTTAAAACCTAAATTTTTATCTTTATTATCAGGATTTTGACGCAGTTTTTTAAGCAAAGTATTAAGTTCGTAATGTTCTAAAATTTCAAGTATTTTTAAAAGAGGTTCTTCATCAGGATAAGTGGCTTTTTCTATGAGATTTTGTACTTCTAAATTGTCATACAAAGAAGCTAATTTTTTGCTTAAAAATGCATTTTCCTTACTCTCTAAAAGCAAGTTACGACTTCTTTCGTTACGTACTAGGGTTAAATTTTCATAAATTCCCTCTATGCTACCAAACTCATCAAGCAAGGTTTTAGCTCCTTTTACACCTATACCTTTAACGCCTGGAATATTATCAGAACTATCCCCACAAAGAGCTAAAAAATCTCTGATTTGATTAGGTTTTACTCCGTATTTTTCTAAACACGCTGCTTCATCATAGTCGTTTTTAGAAATAGGACTGTAAATGCTTGTTTTACCATCTTTTATGAGTTGATAAAGATCTTTATCTTGAGTGATAATGCGTACAAAAATATCCCTATCTTCACAAGTTTTTACAAAAGAAGCGATGATATCATCGGCTTCATAACCTTCTTGAGAAACGCTTATAAAACCCATTTTTTCTATCATCTTTATGCAAATTGGAATTTGTTCTAGAAGTTCAGGCGGTGGTGGAGTGCGATTTTGTTTATAGTTTGGATCAATTTCACTACGAAAAGTTTTTCCTTTGGAATCTAATGCAAAAACAATATAATCACTTTTATATTCATTTTTTAAGCTATAAATAAAATTTGCAAAACCGCTAATCATTCCACTAGCTTGTCCTTGTGAATTTTTAAAACCTTTTAATGCGTAGTAAAGTCTGAAAAAAAATCCAAAAGTATCAATAATAGTTAAAGTTTTCATAATAATTTCTTCTTTTAATAAAATATATTTTTTGGTTATATTATTTCAAAATTTTGCTTAAAATGTCTCGAAATTTAAAGATATTTAAGCGAAAATACTTCAATTTTTAGTCATAATATCGAGTAGAGTAAAAATTTTATATGAATAACGTAAGGAAAATGTAATGACAAATCAGCAAATTGATGGAATTGCAGATAAGAATTTTAACACACCTGAAGGTAGAAAAGTTTTTAAAAAGGCAGTTTTTTCTTGCTGGTTGGGAACTGCTATGGAATATGCAGATTTTGCACTTTATGGTTTAGCAGCTGCAACAATTTTTCAGAAGTATTTTTTCCTGAGCAAACTCCAGTAATTGCACTTTTGCTTAGTTTTGTAACTTATGGCATAGGTTTTATTGCAAGACCTATTGGGGCTTTGTTTTTTGGTCATTTAGGTGATAAACACGGAAGAAAAAATGTTATGATGGCTACAATAGCTTTAATGGGAATTTCAACTACTCTGATAGGTTTTATCCCAAGTTATGCAGTGATTGGTGTTTGGGCGCCTATTTGTTTGGTTGCATTGCGTTTTATGCAGGGTTTTGGCGCAGGAGCTGAACTTTCAGGTGGAACAGTTATGCTAGGAGAATATGCTCCTAGCAAGAGAAGAGGGCTTGTTTCTTCTGTGATTGCTTTAGGATCAAATAGTGGAACTTTGCTTGCGTCTTTTGTATGGCTTTTGATGGTACAAATGGATGAAGCAAGTTTTAAAGAATGGGGCTGGAGAGTTCCTTTTATGGGAAGTATTTTAATCGCTCTTTTTGCTGTATATATTCGTTTTCATGTCAAAGAAACCCCTGTTTTTGAAAAGCAAAAAAATGAAATGATGAAATTGCGTCTTAATAACGAAAAGCATATGAAAAAAGATGAAAGAAGTTTTTGGCAAAGAAGTCGTGCTTTTTGGACTATGGTGGGCTTAAGAATAGGCGAAAATGGACCTTCTTATCTTGCGCAAGGTTTTATTGTAGGTTATGTGACTAAAATTTTACTTTTAGACAAATCAGTAGCTACTACAGCGGTAATGATAGCTTCATTGGTAGGGTTTTTAGTTATTCCTTTGGCGGGTTATTTAAGTGATAAATTTGGAAGATGTATTACTTATAGAATGTTTTGTTTGCTTTTAATGATTTATGCTTTTCCTGCTTTTATGCTTTTAGATAGTAAAAATGAAATTATTGTGATTTTAACTATTATTGTAGGTATGTCTTTAGCATCTTTAGGGATTTTTGGTGTGCAAGCGGCTTGGGGTGTGGAGCTTTTTGGGGTAAAAAACCGTTATACAAAAATGGCTTTTGCTAAGGAGCTAGGTTCTATTCTTTCAGGAGGAACAGCGCCTATGGTGGCTTCTGCTTTGCTTGCATATTATGGCGCTTGGTGGCCTATCGCGACATATTTTGTATTAACTGCAGGTATAGGTTTTGTGACTACATTTTTTGCGCCAGAAACTAGAGGTAGAGATTTAAATAAAATAGAAGATGCGATATGAGACTTATCT
>CBJMI02800__coassemble_524_pt1 | contig 35104 bp, 34 predicted proteins | sample CBJMI02800__metabat2_low_PE_005 | metagenome-assembled genome bin CBJMI02800 | reverse complement strand
GCGCATTTAGCAGGTATAAAAACAATGATCAAAGCTGCACCTAGTGTTGCTAATGCAGCTATTTTTGATACAGCTTTTCATCGCACTATACCTGATTTTGCTTATATGTATGCTTTGCCTTATGATTTTTATGATAAGCATAATATTAGAAGATATGGTTTTCATGGGACTTCTCATGCTTATGTTAGTTCTAGAGCGGCAAAATTTCTTCAAAAAGATCAAAATGAATTAAATGTCATCTCTGCTCATCTTGGAAATGGTGCAAGTGTATGTGCTATAGAAAAAGGTAAGAGTATGGATACTTCTATGGGCTTTACTCCGCTTGAAGGACTTATTATGGGAACGCGTTGTGGAGATATAGATCCTGCTATTTTACCTTTTATTAGTCATCTTAAGGGTTTAACTATAGAAGAAATAGATACTCTAATGAATAAAAAAAGCGGAGTATATGGAATTTGTGGTTATAATGATTTTAGAGATATAGAAAGAGAGATAGAACAAGGTAATGATAAAGCACGCTTGGCTCTTGATATGTTTTGTTATCGTCTTGTAAAATACATAGGAGCTTATTTCGCTATATTACCAAAAACCGATGCTATTATTTTTACTGGTGGTATAGGAGAAAATGATAGTTTGGTTCGACAAAAAGTATGCGAGAGATTAGCTCGTCTTGGTATCGAGTTAGATTTTGAACTTAACAAACAAAGGATTTCAGGCGAAAGAATGATAAATCATGTAAATTCTAAAGTTAAAGTGCTTGTTATTCCTACAGATGAAGAATTAGAAATCGCTAGAATCACAGAAGAACTTATTGGTAAAATTAAATTTTAAAAACTATATAAATCTTTCATTTATATAGTTTTTATCAAGGTTATATATTCACTTTGCTTTTCGTTTAAAACCTTAAAAGTGCTTATCATGTAAGAAAATTCATCATCACTTAAACCATAAAGTTCTTTAACCAATAAATCATTTTTTGCTCTTAAGATATCATAAGCTTTTTTAGTTTTTGGAATTTCTTCATTTTTTATACTAAATTCTTGTTTTAGCTCATCAAAATGACGATTTTGATCATTGTAAAGCTGTAAAAGCAAAGCATTTTTAGCGAGGGTTTTATAAATTTCATTGTTTTGAATTTCTTCATCACTTGGTTGAGGCAGGGGAATTCTTTCTAAATAAGATTTGCTTACATTGATTTGTACCATATTTCTTATGATAAAATCAACCACTAAAGAATTAAACAAAGCTAAAACAAATAAAATCTTTTCATAAGGCACTATATCCATGCAAATTTCATCATCTTTTACAATATATTGTTTTGGTGCATTTGCAAACATACTATGTCCAAAACCACAATTTTTTGGCAATAAAGAAGCTATCAAAGTTCTTTCGTTAGTGTCACTTGCAACAGCTCTATATCCAAGTCTAAAAAATTCTCTATCGTATTTTATCAATTTAGGATTTAATTCTTTCCCAGTAGCTTTTTTAGCTCTATAAAGTTCTTTACTTTTTAAACGCTCATCAAATTTAGCCTTTTCTAAAAAATAAGTAGCTTGGCTAAAATTTGCATTAAATTGATATATCATTTTACCTTCATATAAGGGTAAAAGTCCTTCCCTAAACTCTTCTATAAACAAATCTTTATCGTTTGTCATATGAAGTTCATTTACAAAATCTATATAATCAAAAGACAAGTTTTGAAAAGCATTGTAGCATTTTCTTAGAATTTTTAAAGCCTGCTTGTCTTTTAACTCCATTAAAGCTAGGTGAGTTGGGCTTAGCTTTTTGATATCTTTTAAACTTAGAGTTAAAATTTCATCTTTGTTTTTTAATGAGTTCATATCTGTTTTATAAAACATCGTTTTGATTTTGTGAGTGTGATTTGCTTGTGTATTTTTTATAAGCATAAGAGCAAATTTATACCTTGAATCCACATCAGCAAATATAGCTTGTCTATTTTCAAAACTATAAAAATATTCTAAAGTTTTATTTTCTAAAATTTCTTTTCTTAAAGTTAAGCTTCCATCTTCAAACATCAAAGCACTAGGAAGTACATAAGCTAAATTTCCATCTTGTTTTAAAAGAGAAAGATTTTTTTCTACAAAAAGACGAAATAAATTTCCATCTCCACTGCCTTTGTTTAAAGGATAAACTTTTTTATAATACTCGCTTAAATTATTTATATATGCTTTTTGTTTTTCATAATTTTGCTTTATATAATCTTTCGCTAGCAAATTGTCTTGAATTTCTTTTTTCTTGCTAGCGATTAAGCTTCTATAATCGCTTTTATATTGCGGAAAGAAATCACTATCACTAAATTTAGTTTTATCCCAAGGTGGATTACCTATGATGATATCAAAGCCTTTAAAGACTTGATTTTCTGTGATTTCAGGAAATTCTAACTCATAGTTAAAGAAATTAAATTCTTTTTGATATTTGCTAATGATAGCTTTTGCTTGTTCATTTTGGCTTAAATTTTGTATATCATCTTGACTTAGGGCTTTTAGAATTTGTAATTCTTCTTTGTTAGCAAAATGAAGTGAGTTGATATAGTCTAGATATAAATTTAACTTATCAAGTTTTGGTGTGATTTCATTTTGATAGATTTGTTTAGATTGTTTGATTTGTTCTTCGTTGGTATCTTGTAGATTATCAAGCTTTTCAAATACTTCTTGTAAAATTTCAAATTCTTGAGTAATGGAATTTGTGAAAATATTTTCTTTATTTTGCTTTATTAAATTTTCAAAATCAATTATACTTGAGCCTACCAAAGCATTGCCGCATTTTATGTGATGTTCTATAAAAGAAAGTGGGGTTCCAAAGATAAAACTATCTATCCAAAGGCTAAGTTTAGTAAGCTCTATGCTAAAAGGGTTTAAATCCACCCCATAAATAATGCGTTTTAGTAAAAGTCGTTTTAAAACATCACTTTCATCTAACTCATAATCTTGCACAAAATCTTTTATATAGTTTAAAATATTTTCTTTTTCTTCTTCATAAAGTTCTTTTAAATTTGTAAAATGATCAAAATCTGATAAAACAATGTGTGTAATAGCATTTAAAATTCCAACTAAAAAATGCCCGCTACCGCAAGCATTGTCTAGTATTTTAAATTTCAAAATGTTTTCATTGTTTAGTTTGTCTTTTAAAGCACTTTGGATTAAAAAATTAGCTATGGATTGAGGTGTATAAAAGCTTGCTGTTGATTTTCTTGAATTACTAGAATTTTTAAGATAAATTTGTCCTTTTTTGTAAAAGGTGTATTTTTCTACTTTTTTTGATTTTTCTAAAATTTTAAAATCATAATTATCAAAATAACATTCTATTTCTTTTGATTTTTCTTTATAGCTTACATAGTAAATATCTTCATTTGCTATTTCAAAAAAATAAGAAAGCAAGCCTTCATAAATCGTGCCTAAATGTTCTACACTTAAAGTTTTGTAATCTCTTTTAAAGCTTAGATTTTTATCTTTAAAATTTAATAATTGGTTTAAAATGAATTTTAAATCTTTATCATTAAAGATTTTTGGCGTGCTTAAAAGAGCGGTTTTGCTCTCATCAAACAAACCGCCATTAAAAACAGGCATGTCAAAATTGCCTTTGCCTTTGTTGTAAATGTTGAAAATATTTTCAAGTTCTCCAAAGCCACCACTTGAGCTTTCATCTTCTTGTAAATTTTCAAGTAAGGTTCTAAGACTGATTTTACTTTTAAAATACTTATGTTTTTCTAGTATAATTTCAAATTTATCTTCAAAATAAGCAATAAATAAAAGCCTAAAGATAAAATATAAAGAATTTTCATAGATTAGTTTTAAATCCGCCTTTGTTTTATTGTAAATTCTAGAGCCTATGAATTCAAATAAAGATTCATTTCCATTGGTTCCGTAAATGATAGATTTTAAATCATCTTCTATTTTGATTTTTGAAAGTTTATTGTTTTGTAGAGTTATTTCTAAATGATCTTCTTTTTCTGTGAAATTAAAAGCGCTAAATACACTATAAAAATACGCAAAAGCTTCAATATTTTGATCTTCAATGATTTTTTCTAGATTGATTTCGTAAAAAACTTTGTTTGAATTCAGTATAGAATTATCATAAAAACGCCAAAATCTACCATTGGTTAAAAAACCATAATTTTTCTTAAGATTGCCTAGATATCTTAGAATTTGAAAGTGAGGGTTGTCTTTTACTTTTTTATTGTCTATTTCTATATTATAAGCTTTTGACTCTAAAATGATTGTGAAATCATTGCTTGATTTTTTTGTTTCTTTGTCTAAATTTTCGTATTTTGATTTTAATTTGTCATTGCTAAAAAGTAGAAAATCAGGTTTTTCCAATTTTCCTTGTATGATTTTTTCATCTTGTCTTACAAAGCACCACCCTAAAATTTCTAATACTTTTGATATAAATTCATCTTCAAATTGATGTTCGTTTTGTTTTATAAATTTATTTTTGTCGTAAATTTTTGTAATTTTAGTTAAAATATCTCTAAAGGCTTTTTGATTTGCGTTGAAATTATAAATCTTAGGAAAGTCAATTTCTAAAGAATAGCTTGTAAAAAGATTATTGTTGAGGTATTTTTTAAGTTCTTGATAGTAATTCATGGCTTTCTTTCTAAAGTATTTTTAAAAATTTGACATTTTAAATTATATCTAAAAAACTTTAAAGACTTGTGCTTATTTATGAAAATGATTTTTTAGTTGGAATTAATTTTCTTTGGATAAAATTTTAATTAAAAAATAAAGCGTGGATTATGAAAAAATTTAAAGAATTTAGCCTTCGTTTTTTATTTAAAGTATCAGAGCAACCTGTTCTTATAAGAGATTTATTAGAGGCAAATGCACTTTTTAACGATGGAATGCTTGTAGATCCTTCTAAGCTAAATTTTAATTTCAAAATTCTAAATTCTTATATTTATTTTGGTGTTTTTTGCGCTGTGATTTTATTGCCATTGCTTTTGATTACTCATTATTTTTTAACAAAGCTTGACTTTCATATAAGCATAGTGAGCGCTGTTATGGTTACTGCTTGTGTATTTATAGGATATGATATTTTTAAAGTTTATACTCGCAAAATAATCTCAAAAAAAATAATACAAAAAGCCTGGGCTTTACACTTTCCTTATTTTGCTTATGAAAAGTACTCTACAATGGCGGGTGAATTTTATAAAGAAGCTTTAAAAGAAGAAATTCCAAAAGCAAATTTAGAGCAGTATGTTTTAGATAAGATTATTCATTCTAAATAATCTAAAATTTGATTTTGGAATCGCATATTTTCAAGTCTTCTTTTTAAGTCTTTATTTTCCTCGTTTAAAACACTTTCTTCTGTTCTTAATGTAGCAATCTCTCTACTAAGATAATAAATTTGATTTCTAATATAAATTTGTGGGGCAAATAAAAATAATGCAAAACTAACAAGTAAAGCTGCAAAAAGAAGATGATTGAAGTTTAGGTTTCTATCTTCTTTGGTAGCATTAGAGAAGCCTTCTAGTAAAATATTTTTTGCCTTTTGAGCATCTTCATCATTTTGTTGTTTTTCTTGAGCTTGATTAGATGGTTTTGGAAGTTCTTGTTTATTTTCTTGTGGTGTTATTTTTTTTTGTAAATTTTCTAAACTTTTCTTGATATTAGGTTGATTTTTAACATCTAGTTTTTTTTCTATAATTAGAGGTTTTTGTATTTTAGTTTCTGTTTTTTGAATTTTTTCTATAGAATTTGTAAGTTCCTTTTTTTCTTGTTTTGTTTGAGTGGTAGCTTGATTGCTTTTTGTTTGAATTTGTGCTTTGGTTTGGATATTTTTTATTTCGTTTGCTTTTTTTCTGCTAAATAAAAAATTTTTTTTAGTTTTTTTATTTTCTTCTTTTCTTCTTTCTTTCATTTTGGAAAAAATTTTTTTAGCAAGAGATTGCTTTTCTTCTAATTTAACATTGATTAGATCTTCTTTTAAATATATATTTGATTTTTTAGTATGTTTTGACTCATACTCTTCATCGAGTTCTTCTAAGAATTTATTAGGAGTCTTTTTTTTAAAACGACGTCTTAAAATATCATCGCTAGAAATTTCATCTCTTAAATCATCATCAAGCGGTTTGCCTTGATTTATGGCGCGAGAAAATTTCAGCATTTTTTGGCGTATGTTTTGGCGTTCTTTTATAAAATCATCTTCTAGCATTATTTATTGTCCAAATTATTAAAATAAAAAGCCCGCATTTTAGCACAACTAGAGCGAGAATTTTTTAAAAGTTCTTCCTTGCTCGCACTTATAGCTTTTTTAGTTATTATTTGTCCTAGGCTATGGTTATTTCCACATTCGCAACGCATTATTTTTTCATTACAAATGCAGTTTTTTGACCATTTTTTGAAAAATTGTTTTACTATTCTATCTTCTAAAGAATGAAAGCTAATGATAGCTAAAATGCAATTTTTTGGTTTTAAATTTTCTAAATGTTCAAGAAAATCTTTAAGCACTTTAAGTTCTTGATTTACTTCTATTCTAATGGCTTGAAATGCTAAAGTAGCTTTGGAAATTTTTCTATGATTTTGTTTACCTTTTCCTATGATTTGATAAAGCTCTTTGGCACTTTTGATTGGATTTTTACTTCTTTCTAGGCAAATTTTTTCAGCAATAAAATGTGCATCATGTAATTCTCCATAATCTTTAAAAATGGAAGTTAATTGCTCTTTTGTATAAGTATTAATAATCTCATAAGCCGATATTTTGGAGTTTTGATTCATTCTCATATCCAAAAAGTCAGAATTTACACTAAAACCTCTTTCGTTATTATCAAGCTGAAATGAAGAAACTCCAATGTCTGCTAAAATACCTCTTAATTCTTCTTTATGTGAAATTTTTTCTAAAACTTCACTAAAATTACTTTGCATAAAAGTTATCCTATTGCGAAAATCTTTAAGGCGTTTTTTAGAAAATTCTAAAGCTTGTTGATCTTGATCACAAGCAATGAATTTAAGATCAGGATGATTTTTAAGCAAAGCTTCACTATGTCCGCCAAATCCTAAAGTGCAGTCTAAAAAATAACCTGTTTTAAGATTTTTAAAAATCTCTTGAACTTCATTAAGCAAAACTGGGATATGAGGAATTTCCAAAATCAATCCTAATAAATTTTTATAAACTATAATTATAACTAAATTTCATTGTAAAAATCATAAAATTTAAAGAACAAATATTTTTTGGTAAAAATTTTATAATTAAACTCCACTTAAACACTTCTACGATACAATATCTAGTTTAAATTTAATCAAGGAATGATATGCTTACTTGGATGCAACATCACAAAAAATATCTTGTTGTTACTATATGGGTTAGTACTATAGCTTTTGTTGGCGCTGGCTTTTTAGGTTGGGGTGCTTATGATTTTAATCTCAATAGAAGTTCGAGTGTTGCAACTGTAGGAAATGAAAAGATAGGTTTTAGTGAATTTGATACTAGATATAGACAAATTTTAAGTTATTATAATCAAATTAGCAATGGTGCTTTAACTCCAGAAAATGCTGAGCAACTAGGCATTAAAAATATAGCTTTAAGCTCTCTTGTTGAAGATAAGCTTTTGTTAAATTTTGCCAAAGATTTGGGTATTGGCGCAAACGAGAATGAAATTTTACAAAAACTTGCAAATACTAGAGAATTTCAAGATCCTACAGGAGATTTTAACAAAACAATTTATTATGAACTTTTAAATGCCAATAATTTAACTCCAAAAGATTACGAAACACAACTTGCAAATGAAGTAATTACCGATAAACTTAATCAAATTTTTAATATTCCTAGCAAAGATGAGGAATTAAAAATGTTAGCTTCTAGTTATTTTATGCAAGATGCTTTAAGTATTGCAAAAATTGATTATGACAAAAAAAATATTAAGATTAACGAAGAGGATTTAAAAAAGCTTTGGAATGAACATAAAGAAGATTATAAAACTAAAAAAATATATGAAATTTCAACTTATTTTTTGCCAGTTAGCAATGAGAAAATTGACGACAAAGAATTAGAAAAATTTTATAATCAAGATGAAAATAAACTAAAATATAAAGATTTTGCAGGTAAAGTGATGGATTTTCAGTCTGCTAAAAATGAAATTGCTAAAGATTACGCCTTAATGCAACTAAAGAATGCGGCTAATGCTAAATTTTTAGATTTAAAAAATGGGAAAGATAATTTTCAAAAAGATCAAAATATTAGTGAATCTGATGTTTATTATCCAATTGATCTTTTGAATAAAGCTAAAAATGGAGATGTTTTACGACCAGCACCTTATAATAACGGATATATCATAGTGAAACTAAATAAAGTAGATCCTATAAGAAATAAAACTTTTGAAGAAGCTAGAGAAGAAGTTTTACCTATGTATTTAAGCGAACAAGCTGGAAAAAATTTAGAAGAAAAAGCTAAAAATAGTTTGGTAAATTTTAAAGGCGATGATATAGGCTTTGTAAGTCGAGATAGTTCTCGCGAGAGTGTAAAGCTTAGTGATAAGATATTAAATGATTCTGAATTTGCTTATTTTTTAATGAATGTATTTAATACTGATCAAAATAGTTCTTATGTGATCATTAATGACAGTAAAGCAATATTATATAAAATAAATAAACAAAAATTAGATATGAACTCCGATAAATTTGAACAATACAAAACTATGCTTGAGCAAAATTTGCAAAATTTAAAAGCAAATGAGCTTAAGCAAGAACTTGTTGATGAACTTAAAAAGATATATCCGATAAAAATTTATTATAAAGGGAATTGATTTTGAATATATTAGGAATTGACTTAGGCTCAACCCAGACTTGTGCCATTATTGCTCAAAAAGATGAAGATGGATTAAAAATTATTGGTTTTTCCAAGTCGAAAACCAACGGGGTTAAAAAAGGTGCCATTACCAATATAGAGCTTGCTTCTAAATCTATTGAAGAAGCTGTTAGAAGTGCTGAGATGATGAGTGGAGTTCATTATGATAAGGTTGTGGTGTCTATATCAGGTGCTTATACTAAAAGCGTTGATAGCATAGGTGTTGTTAATATTCCAAATCATGAAATAGGCATTAAAGAAATTCATCGTGCTGTAAGTACAGCTAAGCATACTGCCAATCTACCAAGTGGTTATGAAATTATCCATGTTTTGCCTTATAATTTTAAGGTTAATGATCTTGAACATGTTGATGATCCTTTGGGAATGAGTGGCAATCGTTTGGAAGTTTCAACCCATATAGTGATTTCACAAGAATCTCATATTAAAAATCTTAAGAAAGCAGTTGAATTAGCTGATTTAAGAGTGGATAATATAGTTCTTTCAGGATATGCTTCAGCTATAGCTTGTTTAGATGATAGTGAAAAGGAATTAGGTGCTGTTTTGATTGATATGGGTGGAGCGATTTGTGATATGGTTGTTCATACTGGAAATTCAATTAGATATAATGACTGTTTGCAAATTGGCTCGATTAATATTACCCAAGATTTATCAATGGCATTGCATACACCTTTAAAAGAAGCAGAAAAAATCAAGCTTAATTATGCAGCTCTTTCGCAACAGCCTAATACCCTTATACAAATTCCTTCAATGGGTGATGAAAGAAAGGTTAATGAAGTTTCTTTGGATATTATTTCAAACGTAATTTATGCAAGAGCAGAAGAAACTTTGATGATTTTGGCAAAAATCTTAAGTGATAATCGTTATGCCAATGCTATAGGCGGTGGAGTTGTTTTAACAGGTGGAATGACTAAGTTAGCAGGTATTGATGAGCTAGCTCCTGCAACATTTGATAATCGCTCAGTTAGACTAGCTACTGCAAGAAAAGATTTGATTACTGGTTTTAGTGAAATTTTTAATGATCCTGAAAATACTTGTGCTATAGGACTTTGTTTATATGGAGCGGGGTATTTTACGCCTTATGAACTTGATTCTAATGAAAAATTAAGATATAAAGGGGAAATTGAAAATTTTAATCGTCAAATTAAACAAGATATTGTTTTGCAAAAAGATGCAGAAAGTGAAATAAAATTTGATTTTTTTGATGAAAATTTGCAAGAAAATGATACAATTGCAATACAAGAACAATTAGATTTTAAAGAGCCAAAAGAAAAAAAACCTAGCGTTTTTTCAAATATCTGGCATAAAATTATGAATCAATTTTAACAAGGAGAAATTTTTATGAGTGAATTTTTAGTAGAAGAAATGCAACATAATAAAGGTGCAAAAATTAAGGTTATAGGCTGCGGTGGCGGTGGCGGTAATATGATCAACCATATGGTTAAAATGGGATTAAATGATCTTGATTTAATTGCAGCAAATACTGATGCACAAGCTATTTCAATTTCATTAGCAAAAACTAAAATTCAACTTGGCGAGAAAAAAACTAAAGGTTTAGGCGCTGGTATGCTTCCTGAAGTAGGTGCAGAAAGTGCTAGAGAAAGTTTTGAAGAAATAAAAGCAAGTCTTAGTCAAAGTGATATTGTATTTATTGCTTCAGGTTTTGGTGGAGGTACTGGAACGGGTGCCACTCCAGTTATTGCACAAGCAGCTAAAGAGATTGGAGCTTTAACTGTTTCTGTTGTAACTATGCCTTTTGCATTCGAAGGAAAACAAAGAAAAAAACTTGCTGAAAGCGGTCTCCTTGAGCTTAAAAAAGAAAGTGATTCTATTCTTGTAATTCAAAATGAAAAATTATTGAGCATTATTGATAAAAAAGCAGGCATTAAAGATGCTTTTAGATTGGTTGATGATATTTTAGCTCGTGCTGTAAAAGGTATGGTGTCTATCTTGCTTGATAATGGAGATATTAATGTTGACTTTGCGGATGTAAGAACCATCATGAGTCATCGCGGACTCGCGCTTATGGGTGTTGGTAGTGCTAGTGGTGAAAATGCTATAGAAGAGGCTCTTTCAAACGCTATAGAATCTCCTTTGCTTGATGGAATGGATATTAAAGGTGCTAAGGGAGTTATTTTGCATTTTAAAACAAGTTCTAATTGCTCTTTGTTTGAAATTTCGGCAGCAGCAAATAGTATACAAGAAATTGTTGATGAAAATGCTAAGATTATTTTTGGTTCTACCACAGATGATAGCATGGAAGATAGAGTTGAAGTAACTATTATTGCGACAGGGTTTGAAGATAAAGATACAGTAGCTAAAAAATCTACCGAAGAAGCTCAAGCTTCTAAGAAAAATCCTTATTTAAGTCTTAAAAAGGTAAGCGGTGGTTACGATGAAGAGATAATGGCGCAAATTGAAACACCAACTTTCTTGCGTCGTCAAATGGATTAAAATTGATTTTTAAAGCAAGATTGGGTCAAATCTTGCTTTTTATAGTTTAAAATTCTCTCCTAATAATCTTTCAAATATTTATTTTTCTTTGTTTTTAAAAGTTGGAACACTCTTTGCTTTTATAGCTATAAAATCTTAATTTTATAGGTGAAAATATGCAAAATGGATATTATCAAGCAACTGGCGGAATGGTAACTCAGTTTAATAAACTTGATGTGATTACTAATAATCTTGCCAATATTAATACAAGTGGATACAAAAGAGATGATGTGGTTATTGCAGATTTTAAAAGGATTTTTAAAGAAACTCAGGATGAGTTGCCTATAGAAAATCACACAAGAGATGCATCTCGTTTTGTAAATACTACAATAGATGGAATCCCACAAGTTTCTCAAGAATATACGGATTTTAGCCTAGGTTCTTTAAAGGCCACAAACAATCCTTTGGATTTGGCAATGACTAGAGAAGATGCTTTTTATTTGGTTCAAACCAAAGATGGAGAAGTAAGATTAGCCAAAGATGGAAATTTTCAACTTGATGATGAGGGTTATTTGGTAAATAAGCAAGGATACAAGGTATTAAGTAGTGATTATTTTAATAATCCTCAGAATGCTGGCATACGCATTCCTAATGGTGCTGTTCAAATTAGCGTTGATAAAAACGGAAGCATTGAAGTTGATGGAGCTCAAAATGCAAGATTATTTGTAGCACAAGTAGATGATATAAGAGCTTTGCAAAAAGATGGGGATAATGTCTATAAAATAGATGATCTAACCCGTATTAGAGATTTGAAAAACTCCAATGCTATTCGCCAAGGTTTTTCTCAGGGATCAAATGTTAATCCAGTTACTGAAATGGTAGGACTGATTGAAGCAAACAGAATGGTAGAAATGTATCAAAAAGTTATGACAGCTCATATGGATGACTTAAATCAAGAAGCTATCAATAAGCTTGCAGCTGTTAAATAATTTAAAATAAAATAAAAAAAGGATTAAAAATGATGAGATCACTTCATACTGCTGCTACGGGAATGGTAGCGCAGCAAACACAAATTGATGTTACTTCAAATAACATCGCCAATGTTAATACAGCAGGTTTTAAGAAAAGTCGCGCAGAATTTGCTGATCTTATGTATCAAGTTATGAAGTATGCAGGAACTTCAACTTCAGCTACTACTCTTTCTCCTTCGGGTATAGAAGTGGGTGTGGGTGTGCGTCCAACAGCGGTAACTAAAGTTTTTACTGAAGGAAATTTAAAATCAACAAGTACTGATGGTCTTGATATGGCTATTGCAGGTAATGGGTTTTTTCAAATACAACTTCCTGATGGCACTATAGGATATACTAGAAATGGGCAATTTACAAAAGATAATGAAGGTAATATTGTAAATTCAGATGGTTATAGACTTTTACCTGAAATGACAATACCTGAAGGCGCAACAGCAATTAATGTTGCTACAGATGGAACCGTTTCTGTAATGCTACCAGGGGAGCAACAAGAAACTCAAATTGGCCAAGTGGAGCTAGTTCGGTTTATAAATCCAGCGGGTCTTCATTCTATGGGTGATAATCTTTATCTTGAAACAGGAGCAAGTGGTGCACCTGTTGCGGGTATAGCAGGACAAGATGGGCTTGGAACAATAAGACATGGATTTATAGAACTTAGTAATGTTCAGCTTGTTGAAGAAATGACAGATCTTATCACAGGACAAAGAGCTTATGAAGCGGGTTCTAAGGCCATTACAACAAGTGATGATATGCTAGGAATTGTAAATCAGCTTAAGCGATAGTTGATATAAAATAAATAATTTTTAATTCTTTTTTGTTTAATGGCGTGTTAAACGCCATTAAATTTTTTAGCAAGAGTAGCAAGTTTTAAATTCATAAGCAGTTGGACGAGCTTCTACTGGCCAAACTTGTGTTTCAAATTTTAAATGCTGATAGTCATCGATAAAAATATCGCTCATTACAGGTTTTAAATAAGAATTATGTCGGATTAAAGCTTCCAAACTTCCTCTTAGAGTATGTGGTAATTGCTCTATCCCTTTTTCACGTATTTCATCCAAAGTAAGATCAAATAAATTTTCATCCATAGGACCCACAGGAATGGTTTTATTTTTGATTCCATCAAGACCTGCCATTAAAAGACTAACAAAAGCTAAATAAGGATTAGCAGTGCTATCAGGGAAGCGAATTTCTATACGAGCTGAATTTTTACCTATGCCATAAGGAACGCGACAACTTGCTGATCTGTTTTGACAAGAATAAGTTAAAATACAAGGAGCTTCAAAGCCAGGAACTATTCTTTTGTAAGAGTTGGAACTTGGATTTGTAAAAGCTGCAACACTTCTAGCATTTTTTAAAATTCCACCTATATAATTTATAGCAGTTTGACTAAGTCCACTGTATCCATCTTTATCGTAAAATAAATTTCCTCCATCTTTCCATAAGCTCATATGAACATGCATACCATTGCCATTATCTCCGTATAAAGGTTTTGGCATAAAAGTGGCAGTTTTGCCATTTAAATGAGCTACCATTTTTACAACATATTTATAAATTTGAACATTGTCAGCTGCTTCTACAAGCGTGCCAAAATTTACTCCTATTTCAGCTTGTCCTTGTGCAACTTCATGATGATGAACAAAAGTTTTAAGACCTACTTTTTCAAGGGTTTGAACCATTTCAGAACGAATATCTACTAAAGAATCAATTGGCTGAACTGGAAAATATCCACCTTTGTTTCTTGGCCTGTGTCCAGTATTGTAGCTATCGGTAAATTCTCTATCATCATTCCACTCTCCTTCTTCGGTATCAACTTCATACTTAGAACAATGAGTAGTATCAACTATTTTTACACTATCAAAAACAAAGAATTCATTTTCTGGTCCAAAGTAAGCAGTATCAGCTATGCCACTATTTTTAAGGTGTTCCATTGCTTTTTTTGCTATGCTTCTTGGACATTTTTCATACATTTGTCCTTTGTAAATATCATACACATCACAAAATACTATGATAGTAGGATCAGCCGTAAAAGGATCTAAAAAAGCACTTTGAGCATCAGGTTTTAAAATCATATCTGATTTTTCTATAGGTTGCCATCCATGAATTGAGCTTCCATCAAATGGAATGCCAGTTTGAAATGTTTCTTCATTGATTGCATGAAGATTATAGGTAATATGATGCCAAGTTCCTATCATATCTGTAAAACGAAAATCAACAAAAAGCACTTCATTTTGTTTGCAAAATTTGAAAAAATCATCTATATTATTAACAAATTTTCCCATATTTTTACTCCTTTATGTAATTAAATTTATAAAATTATATCATAAAATTTTTAATTAAGATTTAATTAATATATTTTTTTTAATAAATTTAAAAATTTAATTTAAAAAGATTAAAAAATAAAAATTTATATTTTTGTTTTAGATAAAATTGATTATAATTTTGAGCAATTATTGAAAATCTAGATTTAAAAAAGGGAAAAAAATGACTCAAGAAGAGCTTGATGCTTTGATGAATGGTGATGTTGATCTTGATTCAGAGACAGAAGCAGAGGTAAAAACCGAAGAATCGAATACCGAAGAAGATGCTTTGATGTTAGAAGATGTCAAAATAGCTGATTACAAACCTAATCCTAGCGTGGTATGGCCACCACCCCCACCAAATCAGGAGCATAAGGTTGTACATCAGTTAGATGATGTTACAAAAGATAGCGAGCTTAAAGCAACGGAAATGATGGATAAGCTTGAAAGTATTAATAATTTTTTTGCGGATTCTGAAAGTTTACTCAAAGAGATAAATAAAGCAATAGAAAAAAATATTGATATTTTTTCTAAACTTAGTGAAAAATTTCCTAATGTGGAAAGTTTCAGTGAAGCTTTAGAATTAAACAATCAAGCTAAAAAAAGTTCTAAGGAGATTGTCGGAAATCTTCAAAGCGGACAAGATGAAGTGATGATGGCAATGGATGCAATGCAGTATCAAGATATACATCGTCAAAAAATCGAACGTGTTATTAATGTAATGCGTGCTTTAAGCCGTTATATGAGTTCCTTATTTGAAGGTAAAATTGATGATAAAAAACGTGTAAGTTCTGCAGTGCATATTGAAGGTGATGGTACTGCTGATGTTGTAAGTAATGATGATATAGAAGCTTTAATTGCAAGTTTAGGGCAAAAATGATCATTCCTGAAATAGTAGCTCCTGCAGGAAATTTCACAAAATTAAAAATTGCTTTAGCTTATGGCGCAGATGCGGTTTATGCGGGTGTGAATAATTTTTCTTTAAGATCACGCACTGCAAGAGAATTTAATTATGAAAGTTTTGAAGAAGCTATCAAATATACTCATGAGCGTGGTAAGAAAATTTATGTTACTTTAAATGGTTTTCATTTGAGTTCTCAAATTGAAGGTTTAAAAAGACATATTTTAAAATTGCGTGAGATGAAACCTGATGCTTTTATTGTAGCTTCTGTTGGAGCTATGCGTCTTGTTAAAGAACTTGCACCTGAAATTTCTTTACATGTTTCTACTCAGGCAAATATTTTAAATTATTTAGATGCTCAAGTTTATAAGGATATGGGTGCTAAAAGGGTTGTAATTGCCAGAGAATTAGGGCTTAAAGACGCTAAAGCTTTAAAGGAAAATTGCGATATTGAACTTGAAGCTTTTGTGCATGGTTCGATGTGTTTTGCTTATTCTGGGCGTTGTTTAATAAGCTCTGTGCAAAGTGGAAGAATGAGCAATCGTGGATCTTGTGCAAATGATTGTAGATTTAATTATGAGCTTTATGCTAAAAATCCAGAAAATGGCACTTTATTTCGTTTAGAAGAAGATGAAAATGGTACTCATATTTTTAATTCTAAAGATTTAAATCTTTGTTCTTATATAGAAAAAATCATGCAAGAAAATTGTATCAGTGCTTTTAAAATAGAAGGGCGTACTAAAAGCGAATATTATGTTGCGCTTACAACAAGGACTTATAAAATGGCCATACAAGATGCTTTAGAGGGTAAATTTGAGTCAAGTAAGTATGAAAAAGAGATTGCTACACTTAAAAATCGTGGTTTTACAGATGGCTATCTTGTTTCGCGTCCTTTAGAAAAAACCGACACACAAAATCATAATACAAGCATAGAAGAAGGTTCTCATCAAGTGCATGCTATAAGCGAAGATGGAAGATTTTTTAAATGTAAAGGGAAAATCGTTTTAAACACGCCTTATGAAATTTTAACCCCTTTAGGCGATGTGATTCAAACTTGCAATAATGAACTAGGTAAAATTTATCAAAAAGAGGGTAAATATTTTATAGAGTTTAAAAAACTTATTGCTAAAAACAATAAAGAATTTAGCGAAATTCATAGCGGTAATGAACATGAAATCCAATTACCAAATAAAATCAGTGCATTAAGTTTTTTAAGAAAGGAAATATAGATGAATTTTGTTTCTATTTTAATGGGAAGCAAGAGTGATTATGAGACTATGAAAGAGGCTGCTAAAACTTTAGAAAGTTTTGGTGTAAAGTATGAACTTATCATCTCATCAGCTCATCGTAGTCCAAAAAGAACAAAAGAGTATATTGCAAATGCTGAAGAAAAAGGTGTGAAGGTTTTTATAGCAGCAGCTGGAATGGCAGCGCATTTAGCTGGAGCTGTTGCAGCTTATACAACAAAACCTGTTTTAGGAGTGCCTATGCCAGGAAGTAATCTTGCAAGTATGGATTCTTTGTTTTCTACGGTGCAAATGCCTAGTGGAATTCCTGTAGGAACTTTAGCTATTGGTAAGGCTGGAGCAATCAATGCTGCTTATTTGGCTATGCAAATTTTAGCTATTTATGATGTTGATTTAGCACAAAAGCTTAAAGAAGATCGTCTTGAAAAAGAAAAAAAACTTGTATCTGATTCAAAAGAAGTAGAAGTTTTATTATAAGGGATAAAAATGCAAACCTATCTTGAACTTGAAGAATTTTGTAAACTTGTGCATTTAAATGAAGATGTGGTTAAGGGTATGATGGCCAATGGGGCTTTAAATTTTAAAGAAGAAGAGGGTAAAATTTACATCGAAGCTCATCAAGGTACTTTTAGTGTAGTGCCTAGTTCTGCAAAATCTCAAACTGCAATGGTAAATTCAATGACTTTAGCAGGAGAAAGTTTTGTTGAAAAAACAATAGGAACTATTTTAAATTTACATGAAAAAGTTTTAGATGCTAAAGATGAAACACTTGAAGCATTAAAAAATGAAAATAAATTTTTAAAAGATGCCCTTTATTCTATGCAAGAGCTTTATGATGAAGATAGAAAAACTATAGAAACCTTAAACAATGAGTTAAAACATGCGCGTGAAGAGATAGAATTTCTCAAGCGTAAATATAAATTAATGTGGAGTAAAACTGCAGAAATTTTTGGAGCTAAGACAGAGCCTGATTTGGAAATGAATAAAAATTTAGAAAAACCTATTGAAAATATGGAACAATAAAGAGAGATACAATGACTTTTTCACAAATGATACTTAATTTACAAAATTATTGGCAAGAGCAAGGCTGTGCGATTATGCAACCTTATGATATGCCAGCAGGTGCAGGAACCTTTCATCCAGCAACTTTTTTAAGAAGTTTAGGAAAAAAACCTTGGGCAGCTGCTTATGTGGCTCCAAGTAGAAGGCCTACTGATGGACGTTATGGTGAAAATCCTAATCGCTTAGGTGCTTATTATCAATTTCAAGTTTTGATTAAACCTAGTCCTGATAATATCCAAGAATTATATCTTAAAAGTCTTGAAAATTTGGGTTTTGATTTAAAAAGTCATGATATTCGTTTTGTTGAAGATAATTGGGAGAGTCCAAGTTTGGGTGCTTGGGGTTTAGGCTGGGAAGTATGGCTTGATGGTATGGAAGTTACTCAATTTACTTATTTTCAGCAAGTTGGCGGTATAGCAGTAGATTTAGTAAGTGTTGAAATTACCTATGGTCTTGAAAGAATAGCCATGTATCTTCAAAATGTTGATAATGTTTATGATATAGTTTGGAGTGAATTTAATGGAGAAAAAATTAAATACGCAGATGTGCATAAGCAAAGTGAATATGAATTTAGTAAATACAATTTTGAAGTAAGTGATGTTAAAATCTTAAATGAGCAGTTTGAAAATTCTTACAAAGAATGTAAAAATATTTTAGAACAAGGACTAGCTTTACCTGCTTATGATTATTGTATGCTTGCTGCACATACTTTTAATCTTTTAGATGCAAGAGGAGCAATTTCTGTAGCACAAAGACAAGATTATATGTTAAAAATTCGTGAACTTTCAAAAAATTGTGCTGAAATTTATAAGAAAAATTTAAATGAAGCTGAGTGAAATTTATAATTTTTTAGATCAATTAAGTCCCTTTGATATCCAAGAATCATGGGATAATAGTGGAATTTTGCTTGGAGATAGGGATAGTGAAATTTCAATTGTTTATTTAAGCTTAGATATTGATGAAAATATCATTAAAGAAGCGAGTGAAAATTCTTTAATTATCACACACCATCCTTTGATATTTAAAGGTTTAAAAGATTTATATGACAAGACTTATCCTAGGGCTTTTATCAAAGAAATGATTTATAAAAATATTTCTTTAATCAGTATGCATACAAATTACGATTTAAGTCATTTAAATACTTATTTTACGGAAGAAATTTTAGGTTTTAAAATTTCTTTTAAAGATGAATTTTTAATTTATGTGGAAAATTCTATGTCTTTTGAAGCTTTGTGTGACTGGGTGAAAAAAAAGTTAAATTTGCAAATTTTACGTGTAAGTGATTGTGGCAAAAAAGACATTAAGCGCATTGCTATATGTACTGGAAGTGGCGGGGATTTAATTTCTAAAGTAGATGCGGATTGTTTTTTAAGTGGAGATTTTAAATATCATCAAGCTTTAGAGGCGCTTAGTAATCAAATCAGTCTTATTGATTTGGGTCATTTTGAAAGTGAGAGATATTTTTCTCAATGTTTAGCAAAAGACTTGAAAAATTTGCCGCTACAAGTTATAATAACAGTTTCAAAAAATCCATTTCAATATTTTTAAGGAAAATAAATGAATAAATATCTCGAACAATTAGTGCTTTTATCAAAAATAGATCAAGAAATTGATAGTTATGAACCAAAAATAGACAGTATTAATAAGACTTTAAAAGATGCTGAGTTAAAAATAGAAAAAATCAACGCAGATTTAGAAAAAATCGATGAAGAAATCAAAGATATAGAAAATCAAAAAATACAAAATAATGCTCATATTTCCGAGTTTTCAGCAAAAATTAAAGATCTTTCTAAAAAAAGTGGTGCGGTAAAAACAGAAAAAGAAGCTAATGCTTTAAAAATTGAAGAAGATATTGCAAAAGAACAATTAGACGCTGCAAATGATGAGATTGTAAGACTAGATAAAATTTTGGAGAATAAAGAAACTTATAAAAAAGAACTTGAAGAAGAAAAAATCAAACAAGAGCAAAATATTAACGAGATTAGAGTAAGCATTAAATCTGAAATGGAAGTTCTTGAAAAAGATAGAATGAGTGTTTATGATAAAAAAACTAAACTTGTGAGTGAGATGAATCAAAAAGTTTTAAGTTTTTATGAGAAAATTCGCAAATGGGCGAAGAATACTGCTGTAGTTCCTGTTAAAAAACAAGCATGCTATGGATGTTTTATGAAAATTTACGATAAGACTTATCTGTCCGTTGTAAAAGGTGAAGAGATTGTAACTTGCCCTCATTGCGGAAGAATTCTTTATAAAGAGCAAGAAGAACAAAATTGATCTTTTTTTATTATTTTTTAACTTGGACGGCATTTTTATTTTGTGCCGTCTTTATTCTTTTGCTTTCTTTTTTAAAATCCAAATACAAAATTAGTTTAAAATCTCGATTTTTTCTTTATAAAAATTTACATCAAGAAAAAGCTGATGTACATTTTCATGCTTGTTCTTACGGGGAGGTAAGAAGTATTAAAGCTTTGGTTTTGAAATTTGATTCAAGAATAACTACTATTACTCAAACAGGTTTTGAATGTGCAAAAGAATTTTGTAAAAAGGTAAATTATCTTGCTTTTGAAAATTTTTTGCCTTTTTGGTTTAATCCTTGTAAGGTTTTGGTAATTTTTGAAGCAGAATATTGGCTTATGCTTGTTTTTATGGCACGTATTTATAAGGCTAAGATTATTTTGCTTAATGCGAGAATATCTGATAAATCTTATCATTCTTATCAAAGATTTTCTTTTTTTTATAAAAAAATTTTTTCTTATATTGATGAAGTTTTTGCTCAAAGTGAATTAGATAAAGTAAGACTTGAAAGTTTGGGAGCTAAAAATGTTAAAATTTTTAAAAATATTAAGGCAAATTTAGAAATTAAAAATAATAAAATTTATACCAAACCTAAGGAAAAACTTATCATTTTTGCCAGTACTCATAAGGATGAAGAAGAGCTTTTGCTTGATCATTTTAAACTAGAAGAAAATGAAAAACTCATTATCGCCCCACGACACCCTGAACGTTTTAAAGAAGTTGAAAATTTGCTTTTAAACAAAGGTTTAGAATTTGAAAAATTTAGTTCTTTAAAAGATGAAAATAAGAAATTTTCTAAAAAAATTTTGCTTTTAGATGCTTTAGGGGAGCTTGTAAATTTTTATGCAATTTCTGATGTTGTTGTGCTTGGAGGTTCTTTCATAGAAGGCATAGGAGGACATAATCCTATAGAAGCAGCATATTTTAACAATGTATTAATCAGTGGGAAATTTATTCACAATCAAAAGGTTTTGTTTGAAGAAGTGGAAAATGTATATTTTTGTGAAAAATTAAAAGATTTAAATGATAAAATTCATTATTTAAATTTAAAAGCTAAAATTTCCAAAAAAGAAAATTTAGATCTTATCATACAAACTATACAAAAGGGAATTGATGCAAGAAAAAGCTTATAAACTCTTAGCTTTGCAAGAAAAAATTTCAAATCGTGAAGCTAAAGATTTGATTGATAAGGGTTGTGTTTTTTCACATGGAAAAAAAGTTGTGGTTGCTAGAGCTTTGATGAGCGATAAGGCAAGATTTAATGTGATAAAAGCTAAAAATCCTCAAATTATTTTTGAAGATGATAAGATTATTGCTATTAATAAACCTTATGCTTATGTGAGTGAAGATTTAGAGAAAAAATTTAATGCCAAGCTTTTAAATCGTTTAGACAAAGAAACAAGTGGTGTGATTTTGCTTTGTAAAGATGAAGATTTTAGAAAGCTTTGTATAGAAGAATTTAAAAAACACAGGGTTTATAAAAGTTATATTGCGGTTTTAGATGGGGTTTTGGCTGAAGAGGTTGAAGTGAATGAACCTATTTTTACTATAAAAGTAAAAGGTGGGGCATTAAGTAAAGTTTCAAAAGATGGTTTAAGTGCCTTAAGTATCATTACTCCTATCATGATGCAGTCAAAAAAAACCTTAGCAAAAATAGTCATTCAAACAGGTAGAACTCATCAAATCAGAGTGCATGCTAAATTTATAAAACATGGCGTTGTAGGTGATGAAAAATATGCTAAAATTTCAAGCGATAGAATGTATTTACATAGTTATGAAATTAAAATTTTTGATTATTATTTTAAGGCTGAGCTAGATAATAGTTTTGCAAAAGTTGGCTTTGAGATAAAAAATTTAGATTTTTAAAGCCATTTAAGAAAAAATTTTGTATAATGCAAGGTTTAATTTAAAAATTTTATAGAAAGGTGATAAAGTGTTTGAGTTAGTCAGCGAATCTTTTAAATCAGCGATTAATAAATTACGTTTTGTTGATGATGAAAAAGCACTTAAGAACGCTTTAGAAACCTTAAAAAAAGCTCTTTTAAAAGCAGATGTTCATCATAAGATAACTAAAGAGCTTTTGACTTTAATAGAAGAAGATGTAAAACAAAATGGCATAGGTCAAAAACAATTTTTAAATGCCATTAAAATAAATTTAGAAAATATTTTAAGTGTCAATGGTAAGAATCAAGGTTTTGTTTTTACTTCTAAACCCCCAACAGTAGTTCTAATGGCAGGTTTGCAAGGAGGCGGTAAGACTACAAGCACTATCAAACTCGCAAATTATTTAAAATTACGCAATAAAAAAGTTTTAGTTGCAGCTTGTGATTTGCAGCGTTTAGCAGCAGTGGAGCAACTAAGACAACTTTGTGAAGCTAACGAAATTGAACTTTTCTTCATAGAAAATGAAAAAGATCCTATTAGGGTTGCTAAAGAGGCTTTAAAAAAGGCTGAAAGTTCTATGGTGGATGTTTTGCTTGTGGATACTGCTGGACGTTTGGCTATAGATGAAGCTTTGATGGATGAGTTAAGAGCAGTTAAGGATGTCTTAAATCCTGATGAGATTTTTTATGTTGCTGATGCAATGAGTGGTCAAGATGGGGTTAAGACCGCTGCTAGTTTTAATGAAGTTTTAGGTATCAGTGGGGTAATTTTATCAAAATTTGATGCAGATACTAAAGGTGGAGTAGCCTTAGGTATAGCAAAACAAATCGGTATTCCTTTAAGATTTATTGGTGTGGGTGAAAAAGTAGCAGATTTAGAAGTTTTTATACCAGATCGTATAGTAAGTCGTATTATGGGTGAGGGTGATTTGGCAACTTTAGCTGAAAAAACTGCTGCGATTATTGATGAAAAAGAGGCTAAAAAACTCAATCAAAAAATTAAAAAAGGTGAATTTAATTTTAATGATTTTCTTAATCAAATGGAAAGTATTAAAAAATTAGGAAGTATGAAGTCTTTAATCGGTATGATACCAGGACTTAGCGGAATGGCAAATGTGGTAAAAGATATAGATTTGGATAATTCTAAAGAAATCATACGCATTAAAGCAATGATTTCTTCAATGACTCCAAAAGAAAGAGAAAATCCTGATTTATTAAATAATGCTAGAAAGCGTCGTATAGCAGAGGGAGCAGGTCTTTCTCAGGTAGAAGTCAATCGTTTTTTAAAACAATTTAGCAATGCAGCAAAACTTGCAAAAAGATTTTCAGGTAAAAAAGGAATGGAAAGTTTAACACAGATGATGAGTCAAGCTAGAAGGCAATTTTAAATTTTATTTATAAATACTTTTTATAGTATCTATAAATAAAATTTTTAATTTTTAAGGAGTATAAATGACAGTTATTAGACTTACAAGAATGGGTAGAACCAAAAGACCATTTTATCGTATTGTAGTTACAGACAGTAGAAAACGTCGTGATGGTGGTTGGATAGAAAGTATTGGGTATTATAATCCTATGGTAGAACCTGAGGTAATTAAAGTTGATGCAGAGCGTTTAGCTTATTGGAAAAGTGTTGGTGCAAAACTTAGCGATAAAGTTGCTTCTATCACTAGCAAATAATCATGGTAGAGAATTTTCTTAGAGAATACGCAAAATTAATTGCAGATTATCCTGAACAGATTGATACTCAAAAAATTGAATTAAGTGAAAATTTTTTTGAGATTGTTCTTTTTGCACATAAGGTTGATACAGGTAAGCTTATAGGTAAAAATGGAAAAATGATCAATGCTATAAAAACCGTAATCTCTGCTTATAAGAGCAAGGATGCAAGTTCTTATAGAGTAACGGTAAAAGCACTTGAGTGAAAAAGATTTTGTTCAAGTTGCAAAACTTGGTAAAACTGTGGGTCTTAAGGGTTATGTAAAATTGCATAACCTGAGCGACTTTTCTTCTCAATTTAAAAAAGATGCTACTTTTTTTATAAAAAACACCAAAGAAATGTTAAAGATTAAGCATTATAATGCAAACAATTCTACTGTTTTATTTGAAAATTATGAAGATATAGAAAAGGCCAAAGAATTAACTAATCTTATTCTTTTTCAGAGTATCGAGAAAAGCAGACAAACTTGTAAATTAAAAAAAGATGAGTTTTTTTATTTTGATATTTTAGAGTGTGAAGTTTTTGAAGAAGATAAAAGATTAGGTAAAGTGGTTGATATCTTGGAAACTGGAGCTTCTTATTTATTTGAAATTCAAAGTGATGAAAAATGGGTTGAAAAAAAATATCCTAAAATATTTTTTATTCCATATTTAGATAAATTTGTTAAAAATATAGATATAGAAAAACGACAGATTTTTTGCACGCAAGATGCTTTTTTAATTTTAGAAAATTCATGAAATTTAGCTTCGTTTCTTTGTTCCCTAATCTTATGGAATTTTACTTTCAAGATTCTATACTTGCAAGAGCAAAAGAAAAAAAACTTTTCAAACTTAATTTTTATAATCCAAGAGATTTTTCTAAAAATTCCTATCATAAAGTCGATGATTATAAAATAGGTGGTGGAGCTGGACTTTTGATGCAAGCTGAACCTATGTATGAGGTGCTAAGAAGTATTCAAGAAAAAAAAGAAAATCCCTATTTTATTTTTTTAAATCCAAGTGGTAAAACCTTTAATCAAAAAGACGCCAAACGCTTAAGTAAAAAAGAACATATAGTTTTTGTATGTGGGCGCTATGAAGGTATAGATGAAAGAGTGCTTGAAATTTTTGCGAATGAAATTTTTAGTATAGGGGATTTTATTTTAACAGGAGGAGAATTACCTGCGCTTGTAATGTGTGATGCGATTTTAAGAAATGTTAATGGGGTTTTAGGAAATATGGAAAGTTTGAAAGAAGAAAGCTTTGAAAATAATTTACTCGAAGCGCCTGCTTTTTCAAAACCTTTTATTTTTGAGAAAAAAAATAAAAAATTTTATACTCCTTCAGAGTTTTTAAAGGGTAATCACGCTAGAATTGCAAGTTTAAAAACTACTTTGGCGTCTTGCAAAACGAAATTTTTTCGTCCAGATTTATTTTTAGAGCATGAACGCAAAAAATAAGGGATTTTTTATGAAAAATAAATATATAGAACAATTTGAAGCAAAACAAATTGAAGGTAAAAATGTTCCAGATTTTCGTGCTGGTGATACTTTAAAGCTTGCAATTCGCATTAAAGAAGGGGATAAAACAAGAATCCAAAATTTTGAGGGTATTTGTATTACTAGAAGAGGTAATGGCGTAAGTGAAACTTTTATCGTGCGTAAAATTGGCGCTAATAATGTTGGCGTTGAGAGAATTTTCCCTATTTATAGTGAAAGTTTAGAAAGTATTACTGTTTTGCGTCGTGGTCGTGTACGCCGTGCAAGATTATTCTACTTAAGAGATAGACGTGGTAAAGCAGCGCGTATTAAAGAGCTTAAAAAATAATTTATAATTATTTTCTATTATAAGTTTAACAATTAAATAATTATAATTAATTTATAATTATTATTTATTTGATTTTAATTATTAATAATACTCTTGTATAATATTTCTTGTAAATATTATACAAGGAGAGAAAATGTTTTCTATTAAAAAAACTTTATTAATACTAGCAAGCGTGCCAATGTTTTTGAGTGCTACTGAATATCAATTAAGTACTCATGTCTTGGATATTACTTCTGGACAACCTGCTCCTAAAGTAAAAGTTGAGCTTTATAAGTTGGAAGCAAATCAACAGTGGAAAAAAGTAAGTGAAGAATTTACCGAAGAAAATGGTAGAATAGGAGATTTATTACCATATGAAAAAGCTGAAAATAGGGCTTTTGGAATTTATAAGCTTAAATTTTTTACAAAAGACTATTACACATCACACAAAATAAATACTTTTTATCCTTTTGTAGAGGTAAGTTTTGAGCTTTCTAAAGATCAGAAACATTATCATGTTCCAATAACCCTTTCTCCTTTTGGTTATTCAACTTATAGAGGAAGCTGATAAATAAAACGAAAGAAAAAACCATGTGGGCTAAGAATTCTTGGAAAAACTATCCTATAAAACAGCAACCTATCTATCCAGATCAAGAGGAAATGAATAGAGTTTTAGCAAGACTTGAGAAACTTCCTCCTTTGGTTTTTGCTGGAGAAGTGAGAAATCTTCAAAAGTCTTTAGCAAGAGTTTGTAAAAAAGAAGCTTTTTTACTTCAAGGTGGAGATTGCGCTGAAAGTTTTGAAAATTTTGGCGCTGTAAATATCCGTGATATGTTTAAAATTTTACTTCAAATGGCTATAGTACTTACATTTGCTGGTGGATGTCCTGTTATAAAAATTGGTCGTATTGCAGGGCAGTTTGCCAAGCCAAGAAGTAGTGATTTTGAAGAGTTAGATGGTATAAGTCTTCCTAGTTATCGTGGTGATATTATTAATGGTTTTGAATTTAGTGAACAAGCACGCATTCCTGATCCACATAGAATGCTTGAAGCTTATTATCAAAGCGCAACAACGCTAAATTTGTTGCGTGGATTTGCTAAGGGTGGTTTAGCAGATTTACATGAAGTACATCGTTGGAATTTGGGCTTTTTAAAAAAGAGTGAACTCCATAAGCAATATACTGATATCAGTGAAAAAATTTCACAAGCTTTAGCTTTTATGGAAGCTTGTGGAATTAATACAAGTAATACTCCAAGTCTAAGAGAAGTTAATGTTTATACTTCACATGAAGCTTTACTTTTGCCTTATGAAGAAGCTTTAACTAGAGTGGATAGTTTAAGTGGAGAAATTTACGATTGTTCAGCTCACATGCTTTGGATAGGTGAAAGAACAAGGGCGCTTGATGAAGCTCATGTGCATTTTTTAAGTGGAGTAAAAAATCCTTTAGGGGTTAAAATAGGACCTAGTGCAAGTGCTGATGATATCATAGCTTTAGCAAATGTCTTAAATCCAAATAATGAAGAAGGAAGATTAAATATTATTATCCGCATGGGTGCAGATAAAATTATCAATAATTTGCCAAAAATTTTCTCTAAACTTAAAAGTGAAGGTTTAAATTTAGTATATAGCATAGATCCTATGCATGGAAATACGGTAAAAGCAGGCAATTTTAAAACACGTGAGTTTGATAAAATTATGCAAGAAGTGAGATCTTTTTTTGAGATTGCAATAAGCGAAGGGGTTTATCCAGGTGGAGTGCATCTTGAAATGACTGGGAAAGATGTAACAGAATGCACAGGTGGTGCAAGCAATGTTACTGCTCAAAGCTTGGAAGATCGTTATGAGACTCAATGCGATCCAAGACTTAATGCGGATCAAGCATTGGAACTTGCTTTTTTAATCGCAGATTTGGTAAAAAAGGCTAGAAAATGAAATTTTATGGTATTAAAAATTGCAATTCTGTAAAGAAAGCTATAGATGCTTTAACACAAAAAGGTATTGTGTTTGATTTTATGGATATTAAAAAGATTAATCAAGATATTTTATACACATGGTTAAAACAAAAATCTTTTGAAGAACTTATCAATACTGCTGGATTAACTTCTAAAAAACTTGGCTTAAACAAAGAAAAAGTTAAAAATTTAAATGAAAAAGAACTTGAAAAAATTGTATTAGAAAATCCAAGTTGTATTAAGCGTCCTATTATCGAGTATGAGCAAAACATATATATTGGTAAGGAATATGAGAAAATGTTATGATAGAGTGTTTGATTACACTCTATTTTTTATTAATTGATTAATTTCATTTTGATATGGAAATCTTTCACTTTCGCAATTAATAAGTTGTGTTTTAGAGAAGATAACTTTTCCGTCTACTTCAACGATAAAATCACCTCTGCCGCCAATTTCAAATTCTACTTCAACATCTTTGAAATCGCTTTGTAGTTCTTCTGCAATCCTTGCAGCTTGTGGGCGATAATTTCAAAGATTGCAATAAGCAATTTTTACTTTCATCATTTCATCCTTTGAAAAGTTCTTTTTATTAAGATTAAAATCTTAGACTTTATTATAGTTTATTTTGGCTGAATTTTTGCCTTTTTGTCAAATTTAAGTTGAAATTTAGGGCTAATTTCTTTCAAATTCAGCGAGAAAAATTTATAATTTTTATCAAAATTAAAATAAGCCTTAAAAAATTAAAGGAAGAAAATGAGTCAATTTACACACTTGCATTTACATACAGAATATTCTTTGCTTGATGGAGCAAATAAACTTAAAGAATTAGCTTTGACTTTAAAAGAGCAGGGTGCTACAAGTGTTGCTATGACAGATCATGGAAATATGTTTGGGGCAATTGATTTTTATCAAACAATGAAAGCACAAGGTTTAAAACCTATCATTGGTATGGAAGCGTATTTACATAATCATGATGAATTAGATGATAAAAGTTCTCGTCAGCGTTTTCACCTTTGTTTGTATGCAAAAAATGAGATCGGATATCAAAATTTAATGTATTTAAGTTCTCAAAGTTATATTAAAGGTTTGTATTATTATCCGCGTATCAATAAAAAGCTTTTGGAAGATTATAGCGAAGGTCTTATTTGCTCTTCTGCTTGCTTGCAAGGTGAAGTAAATTGGCACTTAAATACTTATAGTGAAAGAAATGTGCGTTTTGGTGCAAAAGGCTATGAAGCAGCAAAAGAAGCGGCGTTATGGTATAAAAAAGTTTTTAAAGATGATTTTTATTTTGAAATCATGCGTCATGGTATAGGCGATCAAAGAATGATAGATGATGATATTATCAGACTTTCTAAAGAATTAAATATAAAAATCATTGCTACAAATGATACGCATTATACTTTTAAAGAAAGAGCGGCTGCCCATGAGGTTTTTATGTGTATAGCCATGGGAAAAAAACTTAACGATCCTGATAGAATGCGTCATAGTGTGCATGAATTTTATGTTAAAAGTCCTGAGCAGATGAGTGAGCTTTTTGCAGATATTCCAGAAGCTATAGAAAATACACAAGAAATCGCACAAAAATGTAATTTAGAGCTTAATCTTGGCAATCCCACTCCACCGAATTTTAAATTTACAAGAGAATATGCTAAAGATCATAATATTATCTTACCTGAAGAAACAAAAGAATTTAGCTTTGATAATGATGACATGGTTTTTGAAGAACTTTGTAAAAAAGGACTTGAAGAGAGATTAAAATTTATCGATGAAAGTAAGCATGAAGAATACAAACAAAGACTTGAAGTAGAAATTAACATCATTAAAAATATGAAATTTTCAGGTTATATGCTTATTGTTCATGATTTTATTAAAGTGGCTAAGGATAAAGGTATTCCAGTAGGCCCTGGAAGAGGATCAGCTGCAGGAAGTTTGGTTTCTTATTGTTTAAGGATTACGGATTTAGATCCTATTCCTTATAGTCTACTTTTTGAGCGTTTTTTAAATCCTGAGCGTGTGAGCATGCCTGATATTGATGTGGATTTTTGTCAAGACAGACGTGCTGAAGTGATTGATTATGTGATTGATAAATATGGAGCGGATAAGGTTGCACAGGTGATTACCTTTGGTAAACTTTTGGCTAAAGGGGTGATTCGTGATGTGGCTAGAGTTTGTGATATGAGTATTCAAGATGCTGATGAACTTGCTAAACTTGTGCCTGAAGAGCTTAAAATCACTCTTGATGCTGCTTATGAAAAAGAACCTAAAATCAAAGAATTTATCGATCATCATCCTAAAGGTCTTGAAGTTTGGGAGTATGCAAGAGCTTTGGAAGGATTAAATCGCAATGCTGGTATGCACGCAGCGGGTGTTGTAATTTCTAATGAAAGTTTATGGAAGAAAACTCCGCTTTTTAGACAAAGTAAAAATGATGAAAGACATTTGGTAACGCAGTATTCTAAAGATCATTTAGAAGATGTGGATTTGATAAAATTTGACTTTTTAGGTCTTAAAACCTTAACAGTAATCAATAATGCGATCAAGCTTATTAAAAAGCGTTACAATAAAGACATTATTTGGGAAACTATAGATGTAAATGATAGCAAAGTTTATAAAACCATACAAAGTGGAAATACTTTGGGAATTTTTCAAATCGAATCAGGCGGTATGCAAAGCTTAAATGCACGCTTAAAACCAGAGCGTTTTGAAGATATCATTGCGGTTCTTGCGCTTTATCGTCCAGGCCCTATGGAATCAGGAATGCTTGATGATTTTATCGACAGAAAGCATGGTTTAAAAAGTATAGAATATCCTTTTGACAGTTTAGAAAAGGTTTTAGAGCCTACTTATGGGGTTATTGTTTATCAAGAACAGGTTATGCAAATTGTTCAAATTATAGGTGGCTTTTCTTTAGGAGGTGCTGATGTAGTGCGTCGTGCTATGGGTAAAAAAGATCCTGAGAAGATGAAAAAGCTTAAAACTGATTTTGCAGATGGAGCAGAAAAACAAGGATATGATAGAGCAAAAGCTGAGGATTTATGGGAGCTTATCGTAAAATTTGCAGGATATGGTTTTAATAAATCTCACTCTGCGGCTTATGCATTGATTACTTTTCAAACAGCTTATTTAAAAACTTATTATCCTAGTGAATTTATGGCAGCGCTTTTAACAAGCGAAGAAAACAATGTGGATAAAATTGCTGTTTATATTGATGAGATGAAAAAAATGAATATTAAACTTTTACCTCCATCGATTAACAAAGCGATCCGTGAATTTAGTGCTTTAGAGCAAGATGGCAAGGATGCTATTATATACGGACTTGGGGCTATAAAAAGTGTGGGTATTCCTGCAGTTGAAAATTTACTTGAAGCAAGACAAGATGGAGAATTTAAGGATATTAATGATTTCTTAGGTAAGATAGATCCCACCAAAATAAACCGTAGAACATTAGAAAGTCTTATTAAGGCAGGGGCTTTTGATGAGTTTGGTTTTACTAGAAAAGCTTTGTTTGATAATATGGAAAATCTTAGCGAAGCATCGCGTAAAATGGCTGAAGTAAGAAAAAATGCTGCAAGTTCTCTTTTTGGTGAAGAGGAATTAACTTCAGGTGTTCAAGTAAATTTTACTCCCAAAAATGAAGAATTTGAAGTGATGGAAAAATTAGGATATGAAAAAGAAATTTTAGGAATTTATGTTTCAGGCCATCCTTTAGATCGATTTTATGAACAAATTAATGCCATAGATTATGTTAAAAGTTTAGATTTTGAAAGTTTAAAAAACAATGGAGAAATTTTAAGTATAGGTAAAATTGAAGATTTCAAATCCATGATGAGTAAAAATAATAAGCGTTATGGTAGAATTGAAATTTTGGATTATTATTCTTCGTTTGATGCTACTGTATTTGAAAGCAATGTAGAAGAAATAGAAAACATCATCAAAGATGAAAATTTAAAAAATAATGCCTATGGTTTTGTATTGGGATTTAAAGCTGAAGGAGGGGAGAAGCCTAGCTTTTTTTTAAAAGCAATTAAAGATTTGCAAAGTCTTGAAGATGGCGAGATTAAAGCTATAAAAAAATTTGGAGCAAAAAAAGATTTTAAAAATAAAGAAGAAAATCATTTTACCGCAGAACCTAAGGAATTTGAAAAAAATATCATAGAGCTAGATTTGACAAGATTGAATAGAGAATTAATCTATGAAATTCATGAAATTGCTAGAAATGCACATAATCCTAATGAAAAAAATAATAAAAAACTTGTTTTAAAAGTTATTAGTGCGGGATCTTGCTTGCTTTATCATACAGATTTTATTATCTCTGATAGTATAGTAGAGGAAATTTCTAATAAATATGCTTAAGTAAGATTGTTTTACTTAAGATTTTTAAATAAAATGCTTCCGAGTCTTACCAAGTTGGATCCGCATTTTATAGCAATTTCAAAATCATTACTCATCCCCATAGAGCAAATCTTAGCCCCATGTTTTTGAAGAATTTCATAAATTTTAAATGTAGTTTCAAAGCTTTTTATAATATTTTCTTTATCTTGGCTGTGTGATCCTATGCTCATTACGCCACAAAGATTTAAATTAGAGCATTCTTCTTGTATTTGTAAATATTCTTCTACGGCTTGATTTGGATCTAGACCGCTTTTGCTATTTTCATTTGCACTATTGATTTCTAATAAAGTATTTAATTTATAATCAAGTCTTTTGTCCATAGCTTTAGCTATTTTAATACCATTGCAAGAGTGCCATAATATAGGTTTTTGTTTGATTAAGAGATTGATTTTGTTGCTTTGTAGCGTTCCTATAAAATGCCACTTTATGTCTAGTTTTTTTTCATCAAGATTTTCTTTTTTTTGTGCTAGAGCTTGGACTTGATTTTCTCCAAATTCTACTATACCTTGATCAAAAAGCTTTTCAATTATACTTGCATCGACATACTTGCTTGCGGCTACAAGACGAACGTTTTTGGTTTTTTCTAAAATTTGCTCTAAAGTCATTTTGATAAAAAATAAGCCCTATTTAGGGCTTATTTTATTGTAATAAATTAGCAATTTTGCTTTGAAGCTGCATGTTGGATTGCGCAGCAATAAAAGCAGCAGCATTTTCTTTTAGATAATTGGCATTAAAATCATTGACATTTTTTGCCATGTCATTATTTAGTAAATTATTTTCAGCTGCTTTTGAGTTGATGCTATTTTGAACACTTGCATTAATATTTGATGTGATGGCATTGATACCTGAGCCTATTTCACTTCTTAAACTTCCAAGTTGATCCATAAAATTTGTAATACTATCTTGATTATCTATGCTTAATCCATCTGTTGCTAATGGATTTAAATTTGTAGTTTCAGTTCCGCTACCTACTACAAAATTCATAGTTTGAAAGACATTTTTTCCATTATAAGTTGCATTATTAAAAGAATCATTGATGGATTCTTGTATGCGTGTTGCTTCTGTTCTTAGCATTCCTTTTTGAGAATCATTAAGTGCAGCATTGTTCATTTTTACTGAAAGTTCATTAAGTCTATCTGCGCTTTGAGAGATATTGGTAAGGCTAGCATCTGCAATTTGTAAAACCCCTATAGCATCATAAGCATTTGCGACACCTTGATCTATAGTGCTTGATTGAGATCTTAAAGAATCAGCAATAGCTAAATTAGCACTATCAACTCCACTTATTGCGCGAACAGCTGCAATATTTTCTAAAGCTTTATCGCTAGCTTTTTGTGCATTATTTAAATAATAATTTTGTTGCATTATAGTTGCATCAGAGATCATCATGGCCTACTCCTTCTCTTTTGGATTTATTTAATATTTTATCATTTTTTTGCTATTTTAAAGCTTAAGAAATATAAAAAAACTTGCATTATCAAGATGATTTTAATCACCACTTCACTTGCATTATGGATGCTGATAAATTCTTGAGTTTTTGTAGTGTTTTCGCCTAAGTTTTGGAGTTCAATTATGGTATTAGTAAAATAAAAAACAAATATTAAGCTTAAAATCAAAATAAGCAAACTCAGCATAAATTTTGAAAATTTTATTTGAAATTTCATTTCATCTTTTATAAGAGAATAAATTTCATATAAAAAATTAACCACTGAAACAAAAATCAGCAAATATCCCATCTTAATAAAAATTTGCGTCATCATTAAGCCACTTTGAAAATGGCTCAACACTCCTTCTCCTATAAGATTTTGAGGAAAAAAAATTGTTGGTGCAACAACTATTCCTAGTATGAGTTCAACCCCTATGATGGAGGCAAGTAAAAATAAATTAACAGCTTTCAAGAGTTTCTCCTTTTATTTTTTATCATAACGCATATTCGTAAATTTAGCTATAAAAGCACGATTATAACCTTGTTCATCTTTGAAAAAATCAACAATGAAATTATTTTGATATAAAATTTTTTCCAAAATTTCTTTTTGATCATAGCCAAATTCGCAAGCTAAAAATTTAACTTTTTTATCAAGGGAAAAATGTATGATTTCTTCTAGAATTTCATATCCTTTTTCTCCGCCAAATAAAGCCTCTTTGGGTTCTTTTTGCACCCAAATATCTATAGGATATGAATTTTTAATATAGGGTGGATTTGAAAAAATAAAATCATAATTTTCTTTAATTTGCTTAAAATTACAAAGTTTAAAGTCAATCAAGTGATCGACTTTGTGTAATTTGGCATTCTCTAAAGCTAATTCTAAGGCTTTGGGATTGATATCACAGGCTGTGATTTTTAACCCAAGTTCTTTGGCTAAAACAATGCTTAAAATTCCGCTTCCAAATCCTATTTCTAAAATCCCATTAAAAGTATTTTTTTTGCATAAATTTAAAATTTGAAAAAGTAAAATTTCACTATCGTAGCGAGGGATTAGAATACCTTTTTTTATCTTAAATTCTAAGCCCCAAAAATCTACTTTTTCAAATATATATTCAAAAGGTTCTCCAGATTTAAAACGCTTTATAAGCTCAAAATAAGGTTCATGATCTATTTGTATATCTTGGTTTAAAAATAACCAAGCTTTATCTTTTTTTAGATATTCACAGAGTATAAATACTGCTTCATTTTCATAACCTTTTAAGCTAGATTTAGCTTCCATAAGAGCATTTTTTATAGTCAAGAAAGAGCCTTGATTCTATCACTAATACTTGGATGACTGAGATAAAAAAATGCATATATTTTACTTGTTTTGATAAAAGCTTTATTTTCTCTTGCTAGAGCTATCAATGCATTTTTCATATCTTCTTTGCTTGTAACTTTAGCTCCGTGTTGATCAGCTGCAAATTCATTTTTTCTACTTAAGGCGTTAAGTATAGGAGAGATTAAAAAGCTAAAAATATTTGCCAAGATAAATAAAAGAGCAAACACGCCACCATTTACTCCTTCTAGATGACTTTCTAAGTAAACAAATTCAGGTAAATTTGCAAAAACAAAAAAAAGTAAAAACATAGTTATAACGCCGTTAAATAAAGCTTTGATAATATCCTTATGAACAAAATGTCCAAGCTCATGTCCTAAAACAGCTAAAAGTTCTCTTTCGTTTAAGGCTTTTAATAATGTATCAAAAAGCACCACTCTTTTGCTTTTAAAAAGTCCACCAAAATAAGCATTTAAACGCTTATCTCTTTTGCTTGCATCAATAACATAAACCCCCTTTGAACATTTTGAAATCTGAATTTTTTAT
>CBJMI02800__coassemble_513_pt1 | contig 38181 bp, 42 predicted proteins | sample CBJMI02800__metabat2_low_PE_005 | metagenome-assembled genome bin CBJMI02800 | reverse complement strand
GGTTTCCATGATAGCGATCATAAAAGACAAGCCTAAGGTTAAAGGCACAAACAAAAAATGATAAAGTGCAGTTAAAGCAAACTGCGCTCTTGACCAATCAACGCTACTAAGTTCGTTCATTTATTTTCCTTCGAGTGTAAGATTTTTGAGTACAAAAGTGCTTTTTTCTTTGTCGCTTTTAAAAATAGAATTAAAATTTACATCAAAAACAAAAAGTTTTAAAATCACAAACATAACAAAAAGTTTGATAAAAATAATTTTCCAAAGGGTCTTTCCAAGAGTTAAATTTTTAAAACCTTCTTTGTAAAAATTAAAAATTTGAGAGATGCTAAAATATAAGTGTTTAAGATACATGTAAATTCTACCTTTAAAAACAACAAAATAAAACATTTTTAAAAAGCGGAAAATTATAATGAAATTTATGTTATTATTTTCTTAAAAATTTAAATACATATCAAGGTTTTTAATGCAAAAAATTATAGTTTTTATTTTATGTTGTTTTATGACTTTTTTTCTTTATGCATGTTCTTCTAAATTTGAAAATGTAAATCCTTTGGGGCGTTCATTTGGCGAATTTGAAGATACTGATCCTTTAAAACTAGGACTTGAACCTACTTTTCCTACCAATCAAGAAATTCCAAGTTTAATTAGCGGTGCTGATTTAGTACCTATTACTCCTATTACCCCACCTTTAACTAGAACAAGCAATAGTGCCAACAATAATGCAGTAAATGGGATCAATCCTCGCTTTAAAGACGAAGCTTTTAATGATGTTTTAATTTTTGAAAATCGCCCTGCGGTTTCTGATTTTTTAACCATTTTAGGCCCTAGCGGAGCAGCTTTAACGGTTTGGGCTTTAGCACAAGGAAATTGGATTTGGGGCTATACTTTAATCGATAGTAAAGGATTTGGCGATGCTAGAGTTTGGCAACTTTTGCTTTATCCTAATGATTTTGCAATGATTAAAAATGCCAAAACCAATACTTGTCTTAATGCTTATGGTAATGGAATTGTCCATTATCCTTGCGATGCAAGCAATCACGCACAAATGTGGAAACTTATCCCTATGAGCAATACAGCGGTTCAAATTAAAAATTTAGGAAATGGAAAATGCATACAAGCACCTATTACAAATCTTTATGGTGATTTTCACAAGGTTTTTAAAATTTTTACCGTAGAGTGTGCAAAAAAAGATAATTTTGATCAACAATTGTTTTTAACTACTCCGCCTTTTACTGCAAAACCTTTATATCGCCAAGGAGAGGTACGATGAAAAAAATTATATGTTTATTTTTATCTTTTAACCTTGCTTTTGCAAATTTAGAAAATTTTAATGTTGGCACTTGGAATTTGCAAGGCTCATCCGCAGCCACAGAAAGCAAATGGAGTGTTAGCGTAAGACAACTTGTAAGTGGAGCAAACCCCTTAGATATCTTAATGATACAAGAAGCAGGAACTTTACCAAGAACAGCCACTCCAACAGGACGCCATGTGCAACAAGGTGGAACACCTATTGATGAATATGAGTGGAATTTAGGAACTCTTTCAAGGCCTGATAGGGTTTTTATTTATTATTCTCGCGTTGATGTAGGAGCTAATCGTGTAAATTTAGCTATAGTTTCAAGAATGCAAGCTGAAGAAGTGATTGTTTTACCTCCACCTACTACAGTTTCAAGACCCATTATAGGAATTCGCAATGGAAATGATGCTTTTTTCAATATCCATGCTTTAGCTAATGGAGGAACAGATGTAGGAGCAATTATCACAGCTGTAGATGCACATTTTGCAAATATGCCTCAAGTTAACTGGATGATAGCAGGGGATTTTAACCGTGATCCTTCTACTATAACAAGTACAGTGGATAGAGAATTAGCAAATAGAATTAGAGTGGTTTTTCCAACTAGCGCAACTCAAGCAAGCGGAGGGACTCTTGATTATGCAATTACAGGAAATTCAAATAGACAACAAACCTATACTCCACCGCTTTTAGCTGCAATTTTAATGCTTGCAAGTTTAAGATCTCATATAGTTTCAGATCATTTTCCAGTAAATTTTAGAAAATTTTAGGACATTTAATATGAAAAAAATTATTACTTTGTTTTTTATGTTTATAACTTTAGCCTTTGCAACTCCTACTGGAGATTTGAAAGATTTTACCGAAATGGTTTCTATAAGAAGCTTAGAAACGGGAATTTTTTTAAGCGCCTTTAGGGATACCTCAAAAGATCCTATTGATCAAAATTGGAATATTAAAGAAATTGTTTTAAGCGATGAGTTAAAACAAAAAGATAAATTAGCTGATGAACTTCCTTTTGGTTATGTGCAATTTACAAATCCAAAAGAAAGCGATCTTTGTTTAGCCATCTTAGAAGATGGAACCTTTGGAGCAAAATCTTGTCAAGATGATCTAAAAGATGGTAAATTAGAAACTGTATTTTCTATAATGCCAACAACAACTTCAGCTGTGCAAATTCGTTCTTTAGTTTTGGAATCTGATGAATGTATAGTAACTTTTTTTAATCCAAATATTCCTATACAAAAACGCTTTGGAATAGCCCCTTGCACCCTAGATCCTATTTTTTTTGCTGAAGTAAATGAACTAATGATTATAACCCCACCTTTAACAGCTGTTACCCCTTTAGAATAAGATTTTTATCTTGTTCTATTTTTATATTTATTTAATATTTATGATATTACTAAAATACACAAAATAATTAATAATAATACAATGTAATTTACCTTACTCTATAATTCTTTTATTTTAATTTAATTTTTTGTTACAATAAATTTATACATAATAATTATCAAGGAGGAAAAATTGGAACAAATTTTAACATGGCAACAAATTTATGACCCTTTTTCAAACATTTGGCTAAGTGCTTTAGTGGCATTTTTACCTATACTATGTTTTTTAGTTTGTTTGGTTGTTTTAAAACTTAAAGGCTATCAAGCAGGTTTTTTAACTGTTATACTTGCTACTTTAGTAGCTTTATTTGCCTATAAAATGCCTTGGAATTTAGTGGGTGCAAGTTTTATTCAAGGCTTTACAAATGGTATGTGGCCTATAGCTTGGATTATCATCGCGGCAATCTTTCTTTACAAACTTTCTATCAAGTCAGGTTCTTTTGAAATCATTAAAAAAAGCGTGATGAGCATTACTCCAGATCATAGAATTCAAGTGATTTTAATAGGTTTTTGTTTTGGTTCATTTTTAGAGGGTGCTATAGGTTTTGGTGGCCCTGTGGCTATAACCGCTGCACTTTTAGTAGGACTTGGCTTGCGTCCTTTACAAGCTGCAGGGCTTTGTCTTATCGCAAATACCGCTCCTGTTGCTTTTGGTGCGGTGGGAATTCCTATTATTGCTATGGCAAATCTTGTCGGCATAGAACAGCATTCAGTTTCTGCCATGGTAGGTAGAATGCTAGTTCCTTTAAGCCTTACTATACCTTTTTTCATAGTTTTTTTAATGGATGGATTTAAAGGTATTAAAGAAACTTTTCCAGCTATTTTAGTTGCGGCGCTAAGTTTTACAACTACTCAATTTTTAAGCTCAAATCACCTAGGAGCGGAATTACCTGATATTATTTCAGCTGTGGTTTCTTTAGCAGTTACGACTGTATTTTTGAAATTTTGGAAACCAAAAAATATTTTTAGATTTGACAATGAAAGCAATTTCACTCAAGATAACACCTTAAGTTTTAATCAAATTTTAAAAGCTTGGTCACCTTTTATTTTACTCATTGTTTGTATTATCATTTGGACACAACCTTGGTTTAAAGCCCTCTTTGACAAGGACGGAATTTTAAGCTATACAAGTATTACTTTACAATTTAGCAATATCACAACTGGAATTTTAAGCCCTTCTATCACAGGCATAGGAGAAGCTAAGCCTTTATCTTTGGCCTTGGGTATAGATTTAATCAATGGAAAAACCGTAGCTCAAGCAGGAACAGCGATTTTACTTGCCGCTTTTCTAACTATAGCTATTTTAAAAATCAAAGCCGAAGATGCTGCAGAATGCTTTTGGATTACCTTAAAAGAAATGGCTATACCTTGTATCACCATAGGTTTGGTTGTGGCCTTTGCTTTTATCTCTAAAAATAGTGGTATGAGCACTACTTTAGGACTTGCTTTTGCACACACAGGTGATGTTTTTTCTTTCTTTTCACCAATCATTGGCTGGATAGGGGTATTTTTAACAGGCTCTGATACAAGTGCTAATTTACTTTTTGGAACCTTGCAACAAGTAAGCGCTCAAAAACTAGGTATTAGCGAAGCTTTATTTTTAGCAGCTAATTCAGTAGGTGGGGTTGTTGGAAAGATGATCAGTCCACAAAGCATTGCTATAGCTTGTGCAGCGGTTGGACTTGTGGGAAAAGAATCTGATCTTTTCAAATTCACATTAAAATATTCTGTAGCTTTTATTGTTTTAATAGGAATTTGGACTTGCATTATAGCTTTTTTCTTACAAGGAATCATCCCTGAAGTTATAGTGAAATAATTAAAAATTTAAGTTTTATTTCAACAAATATTCATTTTTAGAATATTTGTTGGAAATTTTACTTTGCTTTTATTTTTACAGGATTAGAATATTTATCCTAAATTATCCCAAAAGGAGAGATGATGAAAAAGGTGTATTTTTACGCCACATGCTTAGGAACTGCTGCTATGCAACAAAGCGTTTTAAATGCGATAAAACTTTTAAGGCGTGAGGGTATTGAAGTGATTTTCAAAAAAAATCAAACCTGTTGCGCCCAACCTTCTTTTAACTCAGGTTATTTCGATGAAAGTCGTGAGATTGCTTTATATAATGTAGATTTATTTGATAAAGATTATCCCATCGTTGTACCCAGTGGTTCTTGTGCGGGTATGATGAGTCATGACTATAAAGAGCTTTTTAAAAACAGACCTGAATTTTCCAAAATAAAAACTTTTAGCTCTAGAGTGATAGAACTTTCACAATACCTTGATGAAGTTTTAAAAGTAGATTATGAAGATAAAGGTGCACCTATAAAAGTAACTTGGCATTCTAATTGCCATGCTTTAAGAGTGCAAAAAAGCATACAAGCGAGTAAAAATCTTATCAAAAAACTAAAAAACGTAGAATTAGTAGAACTTCAATACGAAGAAGAATGCTGTGGTTTTGGAGGAACCTTTTCAGTAAAAGAGCCTGAAATTTCAAATGCTATGGTAAGAAGCAAAATCAAAGATATACAAAATAGCGGTGCAAAATATCTCATCAGTGGTGATGGAGGTTGTCTTTTAAATATAGATGGCACAATGAAAAGAATGGGTTTGGATATAAAAGGCATACATTTATATGACTTTTTACTTAAACGCTTAGAAGGAGAGAGACTATGAGTCAAAAAATTCCTCACGAACAAATCGTTCAAATTAAACTCAATGACAAACAAATGCAAGAAAATTTAATGACTGCCATGCATACTTTGCAAAAAAATAGACTCAATGTTATTGATGCTAGATTTAAAGACTGGCAGGGCTTAAGAGCTAAAGCTAAGCAAGCTAAAAATAATGCCTTAATGAGCTTAGAAGAAAGGCTTTTAGAATTTGAAAAAAATGCTACAAAAAATGGCATTAAGGTGCATTGGGCAAGTAGTGATGAAGATGCCTGTGAAATCGTCTATGAAATCATGAAAGAAAAAAATATCACCAAGCTTTTAAAAGGCAAGTCTATGGCAAGTGAAGAAATAGGCCTAAATCACTACCTAGAAAAAAAAGGTTTAAAAGCTATAGAAACCGATCTTGGAGAGCTTATTTTACAGCTTAATGAAGAACCCCCTTTACACATAGTTGTACCTGCCATACATAGAAACCGCCATGAAATCGGAGAAATTTTCAAAGAAAAATTAGGAGCAAATTTAGAAAACGATGAACCCGAAAGTTTAAATGCGGTGGCTAGAGAACATTTAAGAAAAGATTTTGAAGGCTTAAAACTTGGACTTAGTGGGGTCAATTTTGCCATGTCAAGAGAAGGAGCTTTTTGGCTTATAGAAAATGAAGGAAATGGTAGAATGTGCACTACAGCACCTGATATTCATATCGCACTTTGTGGTATAGAAAAAGTCATGGAAAGCTTTGAAGATGCGGCTACTATGGTTTCTTTACTTACTCCTTCAGCCACAGGACAATTTATACCAACTTATAACAATATCATTACAGGCCCTAGAAAAAATGGAGATTTAGATGGTCCTAAAGAAGTACATGTGATTTTATTTGATCACAATCGCTCTAAAATGTTAGCTCATGAGGATTATTATGAGGCTTTGCGTTGTATTCGATGCGGGGCTTGTATGAATTTTTGCCCTGTTTATGATCAAATCGGCGGACATGCTTATCAAACCACTTATCCAGGACCTATAGGAGAAGTAATCAGTCCTAATATTTTTGGTATAGATCATACAGGAGATATTTTGAATTTCTGTTCACTTTGTGGGCGTTGTTCTGAAGTTTGTCCAGTCCAAATTCCTTTGGCTGATCTTATTCGCAAATTAAGATGTGATAAAATAGGACAAGGTAAAAATCCACCTTTAGGAGCAAATAATGTTCATCACAATGCCCTAGAAGCCTTTACTTTTAAACAATTTAAAAATATCGCAACCAATGGCGATAAATGGCGTTTTTCACTTTCAAAAGCACATTATTTCAACTGGACGGTACAAAATTTCGCAAGCATTTTGCCTGTGATTAAAAAATGGTACGCTTTTAAAGAATTACCTCAAATTAAAATGGATCTTTATAAAGAAGTGCAAAAACTAGAAGGAGTAAGCTATGAGTAAAATCGATGAAATTTCAAGCAAAAGCAAAGCAAATATTTTAGAACATCTTAAAAAAGCTTACAAAGAAACAACTTTCACACGCATTGAAAGTATAGATCCTGTAGAACATATCCAGACAACCCAAGATATGCTTACAGAAATGAAGCAAAAAATGAGCGATAACAAATACATCGTTGAAAATGCTACAAAAGATACCTTAGAAGAAAAAATCAATGAAATTGTCGCAAAATATGGCTTTAAAAGTATGATTTATGGAGCGGATTTAAATTTAAATTTAGAACAAATCAAAGCAGAAAAAAAGATTTGCTTTGATAAAGAAATCGAAAATTTAAGATCTGAAGTTTTTCATAGTGATTTTTCCATCATTCACGCAAGAGCAGGGGTAAGCTCTCACGGAGTTGCACTTATACCTTCAAGTAAAACCCAACCTAGAATGCTAAGCCTTGCACCTAAACTTTGCATAGTATTGCTTAAAAAAGAAAATGTTGTTAAAAGTCTTAGCGAAGCTTTAAATTTAGTAAAAAAAGAAAATGAAATTTTACCTACTAATATCTTATTTATAGCAGGGCCTTCAAGAACAGCAGATATAGAACTTATCACTGTTTTTGGTGTTCATGGGCCACAAATTGCACATATTATTATTTACTGATTCTATACTAGAATCAGTAAGTCTTAATTTTTAATATTAATTATATATATTTTTTATATTATACAAATATAAATAAAATAAATAATTTCTAATTAATAATATTTTAATAAAATATTATGTAATATTTCACTCAAATATATTAAATTAATTTTTAAATACAAAAATTAAAGAAGGTGCTTTTAGATAAACTAATTCCAACTTGGAATGAAAATACAGTATTCATGACACAATGATTGACATTCAACACCAAAAACTTTGTGAACTTGCAAGCAAGGTTGAAAGTGCTGTTTATAAATTTGTAAAACGAGAAGAACTCAAAGAAATTTTAACAGAACTTTTTAACTATATGAAAGAACATTTTAGTAATGAAGAAGATTATATGCAAGAAATTCATTATCCTTATTTAAATGAACACAAAATCATGCATAAAATATCATTCGTGATATGTCTTATCTTATACAAAACATAAAAACCACTAATGATTTAAAAGAGAAGCTTTACACAGTTTCTAAAAAATGGCTTTTAGAACATATACTCTATAAAGATGTGAAAGTTGAACAATACAGAAGATCTTCTTTAACTTCTGAAGATGATGGGGAAGTAAGCTTTGAAGAAGTCAAAGAAGAAAAAGATGATGAAAATACAGTTTATCTTTATACATGCGAATGCGTAGAACAAATGCATGATGTACCATTTGAAATTCATCAAAAAATTCAACTTAAGGGCGTAAAATTTAAATGTAAAAAATGCAAAGAAGCCATACAGTTTTATAAAAAATATTCAGAAAATTTCTAATTAACTATTTATGCGTTAAAATAATAAATAAAGTATAAGTTAGACAAAGAAGGAAATTTAAGGATAAAAAAATAAAATATTTTATTTTGGATAAATTTGACTATTCCTATCCTATGCTAACCAAAGATACAAAATGCTCATTTTGTGAAAATTTTTTCTCGATAGAATATAGCTCAAACTTAAAAACAATAGAAAAAGAATGTCCATTTTGCAATAATAAAATGGACATTAAGCTTAAAGACTAAGCCTTAGTTTTACTTACAATATTAATAATATTTGAAGCTACTTCATCAGCAAGTTCTAAATGAGAAGTAAAACCTACACAAGAACAATTAATCTCGCCTAAAACATATTTATCATTGCCCTTTTCATCAGTATCTAAAATAAAATCAGCCGTCCAAATCAATGGTAAGTCGTAATTGCCTAATTTTTCCCTTACCTTAGGAAGCTCGCCTAAAAACATATCCACCAAAGTTTTCCAATCTTCTGGCTTATCATAGCGATATTTTGCCCCACTAAAAAGCGTAGCAGAAAAAGCATCAGCATCTTCGGCTGGTTTTTTATGCACTACATTTACAGGGGTGTTATAAAGCATTAAAAGTCTGATTTCACCTTCTTTAATGCGCGGTAAAAAAGTCATATCCACAAGCATACCATTATCACCTATGATATATTGCTCGCAAAAATCCATAAATTCCCCAAGCTCTCTATGTTCTACATGATTATCCTTAGCTTCTGTACATTTGATTTTTGTGTTTAAAGGCAAACTATCTCCACTAACATTACCCTCTACACTCACACGCCAAATTCCCTCTCCTGTAGAGCCACGATTTTGTTTTAAAACCCTTTCACCTTTAGCCAAACTTTTTGGAAAATTTTCTTTAAAAGTCTTAATATCATAGTAAGCATAAGTATCGCTTGGAACAAGATCAGTATCTGCTAATTTTGTAAGTGCATCTTTAGCGCCATAACCTATCATAGCATCAGGATGAGGCATGCCTACAAGCTTATCGGCATAAAGTTTTCTTAACATATCAAAATACTCATTTTCTTCTTTAAGATTGCCAGGATTGATGCGAGAAACATAACCATCAAAATTTTCTTTCACATATTTGTAAATTTCATCTTTTTTACCCACTTCAAAAAAAATCACCTCAGCATTCCAACCCTTAGCTTTTAAGGCATTTACCATAGGCATGGTATCTTTTCTATAGCCATCTTCACCTTTATCACTCCCACCTTTAACTTCGAAAAAAACAATATTTTTTTTCATTATTTTACTCCTTATCTAAGATATAAATAATTATTGCATAAAAATATTACAAAAATTAAATAAAAATATTTATATATTTTATCTAGCGTTTATAAAACTGCTATTAGTTTTATAAGCGATTTCGATTAAGCTTTTACTTATCAAGCTTGATGTTTGTCCTTCTAGGCGGTTAAGAAATTTATCAATCTTATCTTCTTCTTTCCAAACAGGATTTGAAACATTAGCAAGTTTTTCAAGCTCCTTTTTAGCATTTTCATAATTACTAAGCTCATCTATAAGACCAAGCTCCTTAGCCTTGGCAGCTAAAAACACTCTTGCATTTGCCCATTGATCTTTTTTATTAAGATCTAATGCTCTTTCCTTGGCAACAAAACCTGTAAAAAGATCATAACTTTGATCAATTAAACCCTGTAAAAAATTTCTTTCATTCTCATTCCAAGCTCTTGCAAAAGTTCCAGCACTTTTAAATTCACCCGCTTGAATAGTTTGTTCTTTAATACCGAGTTTATTAGCCAATCCGCTTAAATCAGCTCCTTGCATAATCACACCGATAGAGCCTATAAAACTTGCTGGATTGGCTAAAATTTTATTAGCTCCAACTCCTGCTAAATAACTTCCGCTTGCCATAGTTCCGCTTGCATAAACAAGCACAGGCTTTTTAATTTTTAAATCCTTTATAGCTAGAGCTAGTTCCATACTAGGAGCAAAAGCTCCACCAGGAGAGTCTATAACAAAAAGCACTCCTTTAATATTGCTATCATTTTTAGCATTGATAATTTTTTCCAAAACCGCAGAGCTGTCAAAAATTTCACCCTTTAAATCAATGCGTTCTAAATTTGCAAGATTGGAGCTTGAATTTGCACTAGGCATTAAAATCCATATAACAATCAACAATAAAACAAAGGTTTTAAAATAAGTATTGATAAATTTTATACCGCATCCTAAAGCCTTAAAAAATGATTTTAAAATTTGCATTCTTTTCCTTTTATAAATAATTTATCCACTTCCTTAGCATTTAAAATAAACTGCAAAGGAGCTTGCTTTTTATCACATTCTCCTAGCTCAAATACGCTAAAATCAGCAATTTTACCTTTTTTAAGCTCTCCTAAATTTAAATTTAAAGCCCTTGCAGGATAAAGTGTTACCATTTGCAAAAGCTTAGAGGCTAACTCTAATAAATCAAAATTCTTATGTATAAGCAAATTCGCGCGCATTTCATCAAGTAAGGACAATGAAATATTTGAGCTAAGTCCATCGGTTCCTAAATGGATATTTAATCCACTTTTTAAAGCCGTTTTTAAATCTAAGCTTTTTTGACTTAAAAGGCGATTTGAAAATGCACAATGTGTAATAGAATGTAAATTTTTATCTAACCATTCATATTCTTTTAGATAAACACAATGCGTAAAAAGAGTCCTTACTCCTTTAAAAAGTTTAACAAAATCCTTTGGTGTATAAAGAGGCTTAGGATGAAGTGTGAAATTTTCAAGCCATTTTTTAAAACCCCCTTTAGACTCTCTAAGCCAGATATTTTCAGCCTTACTTTCTAAAAAATGCGTACTAGCTAGTAAATTTTGCTTTTTAGCTAAATCAAGAGCAAAATGAGCCAAACTAGGATGAGTTGAATAAGGAGAATGAATCGAAATTGCCGGGATAAAAAAATCATTTTTAAATTTCAAAGAATTTTCAAATCTTTTTAAAAATTCTTGTTTTTTATCTTCAACTTGATTTTCATTTGTACCCAAAATTTCATTAAAAAATACTATACGCATACCCTTGTGACTAGCCTTTAAGCAAGGATCTAAATCACTCCCAAAACTTGAAATTTCACCTATAGTGCCTATACCACTTTTTTGCATTTTTTTAATGCTTTGAAGTATTAATTCTTCTTTGGCCTGTGCATTTAATATGGAACGAGAATTTATAACACTTTTAAGCCAAATTAAAAATTCTCCAAAATGTAAAGTTGTTGAATTTGCACTAAATTCTAAGTGTGTGTGAGGATTTATAAAAGCAGGTAAAATAACCGAATTTTTAGGTGTTTTGATGATTTTAGCCTTAGGATATTTTTTTTTTAAATTATCCAATTCACCCAATTCTAAAATTTTATCTTCAAAAACAAAGGCTTGATTTTCTAGTATTGTAAAATCTTCATCGCATAAAAAAAGATATCTTGCAGCAACTATAAACACGATTTTCCTTTCAAAAATTACATTGTAGCAAAAATTTATTTTTAAAATGTTATAATAAAAGGTTAAAAATAAATTTTTAAGGTTAAATCCATGAAAATAATGATTATCCAAGGCCCAAATGTTAATATGCTTGGCGTAAGAGAAGTGGGAATTTATGGTGCTATGAAAATGGAAGAAATTCACGAGCAAATGAAACTTGCAGCATCGCAAAATAATGTAGAACTTGACTTTTTCCAAAGTAATTTTGAAGGTGAAATCGTAGATAAAATTCAAGAATGCCTTGGAACAGTTGATGGAATTATTATCAATGCAGCAGGCTATACTCATACTTCAGTAGCTATTCGCGATGCTATTGCAGCAGTAGCTTTGCCTACAATTGAAGTACATATTAGCAATGTTTATCGCAGAGAAGAATTTCGTCAAAAAAGTCTTATAGCGCCTGTATGTTCTGGAACTATTGTTGGTTTTGGTCCTTTTGGCTATCACTTGGCTTTAATGGGTATAATTCAAATTTGCGAACAAATAAAAAATTTGCGCGCAATGCAACAAGCACAACAAACGAATAAATAATAATGCTAAAAATTCAAGGAGTAAAACACTTTGAAAAAAGTCGTTTTTTTCCTTTTTTTAGTCAAAATATACGATCTTTTAAATATTTAGCTCTTATAGGCTTAGGAAGCAATATAGAGCCCGAAAAAAAAAGATTTGATATGCTTTTTCGAGTAATGATGGATGATAAAAGATTTAAAATTTTATCCACATCTCCTATGTTGATAAATGAAGCCTTTGGTTTTAAAGAGCAAAAAGATTTTACTAATGCTGTTATGTTGATACAAACTAATTTGCATGCACGAGCACTTTTGAAAGTTTTACTTTACTATGAAGTAAAATTTAAACGCAAGAGAACTTTCAAAAACGCTCCTAGAACGCTTGATTTAGATCTTTTATACTTTTCACAAAAAGTCAAGCGTGATAAGTGGTGTGAGGTGCCTCATAAAGGGGCTAAAGAAAGAGTGAGTGTAATTTTGCCTTTAGGCATGATATAAGGAATATAAATGGGACAACTTATACATACTTTTACCGTTGAAGATACAGAACAAATTATACCCAAAGTAAAAGAAGATTACGGAGATAAAGCTTTAATTATAACAAATAAACAAATTCGTCCTAAAACCTTAAATCGCAGTGCGCTTTATGAGGTTATGGTAGCCATAGAAGAAAGCGACTATGAAGAACACTTAAAAAAACAAGGAAAATCTTTACCTGCAAAAAAAAGCTCGCCAAAACCATCCTCTACCTCTCTTGCAGAAGAAAAAATTAGATCTCAAATCCCTCAAGAAGATGAAGATGTAGTCTTGGATTTCTCAAACACTCGCTTAAATACAAATTTAAACACTGTAAAAAACAATGACTTAGCTAAAAAAACCTATCAAGATTTTCCACAAAACAAAATCAACCCTCATCAAAATAAGACTCTAGGCTTTGATGATTTCAAAGAAAAACTAAGTGAAGTTAGCAATGAAATTTCTAAAGTCACAAACACACCTTTAGAAAATTACACCCCTAATCCAAATTATAATAAAAAAATAGAAAATTTTGAAAAGCAATTTGAAAAACAAATCAACAAGCTTAATGATAAAATAGATCTTCTTGCAGATATGATGTGGGACGATAAAGCTGAAGCTAGAAAAAATCTTATGATACCTCCTGAATTTGCAAGTATTTATAAACAAGCCAAAGAAAGTGGAATGCTTGAAAATCATCTAGAAGCGATTATGAAAGCAACTATAGAAAATATGCCAGCTGCTATGAAAACCAACAAAGATGCGGTTCAAAGATATTTTCACTCACTTTTAAGAAATATCTTGCCTTGTCGTGTTGAAAGCGATATAAAAAAACAAAAAATCATGATGCTAGTAGGCCCAACAGGAGTCGGAAAAACAACAACCTTAGCTAAGTTAGCTTTTCGCTATGCTTATGGAGATAAGCGTTATAAAACAGGTATTATTACGCTTGATACTTATAGAATCGGTGCAGTTGAGCAACTTTTTCAGTATGCAAAAATGATGAAACTTCCTATTATTGATAGCATAGAACCAAAGGATTTAGATGAAGCGATAAAAAGCTTAAATAATTGCGAAGTAATTTTAGTTGATACTATAGGAAATTCACAATACGATCAAAGCAAACTTGCTAAAACTAAAGAATTTTTAATGCACTCAAATGCAGAAATTGATGTAAATTTAGTGGTTTCTGCAAACACCAAACATGAAGATTTAATGGAAATTTATAAAAATTTTTCATTCTTAAATATTGATACTTTGATTATTACTAAATTTGATGAAACAAAGGTTTTTGGAAATATCTTCTCTCTTGTTTATGAAACAAATATTCCTCTAAGCTTTTTCTCTATAGGACAAGAAGTGCCAGATGATTTAGAAGTAGCCAATAGTGATTTTCTAGTTCATTGTATTTTAGAAGGGTTTAACAAAGGAAAAAATAATGAATAACCAAGCAAATAAACTTCGCAATCTCATGAGTCAAAATGGAACCAAAAAATCCCAAAACACTCATTTTATAGCTATTACAAGTGGAAAAGGTGGCGTTGGAAAAAGTACGATTAGCGCGAATCTAGCCAATGTTTTAGCAAATAATGGCTATAAAGTTGGGCTTTTTGATGCTGATATTGGCTTGGCAAATTTGGATGTCATTTTAAATGTACGCATACAAAAAAATCTCTTGCATGTTTTACGCGGAGAATGCTCCTTGGAAGACATTTTAATAGAAGTTAAGCCAAATTTATGGCTCATCCCAGGCGAAAGTGGAGATGAGATTTTAAAATATAATGATAAAAATATTTACGAGAGATTTTTAAATCAAGCAAGTATTTTAGATGAACTTGATTTTCTTATTATCGACACAGGCGCGGGTATTGGTGGAAATATTTTAAATTTTTTAGAAATGGCTGACGAAGTTATAGTAGTAACTGTTCCTGATCCTGCAGCAATCACTGATGCGTATGCAACCATAAAAACAACTTCTAAGACAAAAGAAAATTTACTAATGCTCTTTAATGTTGTAAAAAATGAAAATGAAGCTTTAAAAGTTTTTGAAAATATTAAAAAAGTTGCAGATGCAAACATTAAAAATCCTTTAAATTTAGAATTCTTAGGTCATTTAAGCGCTTCTAAAGATGTAAGTGGTAGTATTAAAAAAAGAACTTTATTTAGCGATGAAAACACAGCCTCAAGTGATGAGATTAAAGCCCTAGCTTCCAAGCTTTTATATAGATTGGAACGGAAAGTGCTTGATAATGTTTCAAATCGTAGTTTTTCAAGTTTTTTTAGAAAAATTATTGAAAGATTTTAGCAATAAAGAGAAGAGATTATGAGGCCAGAAAATTACGTAGCATTTTTCACTGTTTGTGGATTTTTTATAGGACTTGCATTTAGCATTATTAGTATAGATGAAGCCTTTGATATACTGATTTTTACTTGTTTTATTACTTTTATGTTTTATGTTTTTGTTCATATTGCTATTATGAATTTTATAGATGTAAAGAAAATTAGTGGCAGAATCTTTAATAAACACGATTATGAAAAAACTAGCAATAATATTATCAACGATTTAGTTATTCGTGAAAAGAAAATGGATATAATTTTAGAAAAGCTCAATGAAGAAAGAGAAGAGCTAAAGAAAAATGAATTCAAAGAAAGACGAAGAAATGCTAAAAGAGCCGCCTAAAGCTTATGCACAAATGCTAAAGAAAGAGCAAGATGAGCTTGTGCTTTCTTACATGCCAGCTCTGCGTGCTATGGCTTTTAGACTAAAAGAACGCTTGCCTTCAAGTATAGATGTTAATGATCTTATTAGCATAGGCGTTGAAGAAATGATAAAGCTTTCACGCCGTTACGATAAAGAACAAAATGATAACTTCTGGGGTTTTGCAAGAAAAAGAGTTAACGGCTCTATGCTTGATTATCTTAGAAGTCTTGATGTAATGAGTCGAAATAATCGTAAAATTATTAAAGATATTGATGCAATCATGGATGAATATTTTTTAGAACATGAATGCGAACCTGATGATGAGTATCTAGCCAAAAAACTTGATTTAGATGTAGAAAAAATCAAAGAAGTAAGAACAGCTCATGCTATTAGCTATACCCTGCCCATCGATGAGCAAATCGAACTTTATAACGAAGACAATACTTTAGAAAAAATTGAAAAAGAAGAACTTTTAGAAAAAATTCACGAAGTGCTAGATGATCTTAAAGAGCGCGATCAGTTAATTATTCAGCTTTATTATTATGAAGAATTAAGCCTAAAAGAAATCAGTGAAATTTTACAAATCAGTGAAAGCAGAATTTCACAAATTCACAAAAAACTTCTTAAAAAACTTAGAGAAAGGCTAGTGTAATGGCTGAGATACTTTCCCAAGAAGAAATTGATGCTCTACTTGAAGTTGTCGATGATAACACCGACACACCCATAGCCTCAAATTCAAAAGATGAAAAAGATGAAAGAAATATCGTTGTATACGATTTTAAGCGTCCAAACAGAGTTTCAAAAGAACAACTTAGGACGATTAAAGGCATACATGATAAATTAGCAAGAAATTTAGCCTCTCAAATTTCATCGATGATGAGAAGTATTGTTGAAACTAAACTTCATTCAGTCGATCAGATGACTTATGGAGAGTTTTTAATGTCTTTGCCAAGCCCAACAAGTTTTAATGTTTTTTCTATCAAACCTTTAGATGGAAACTGTGTTTTAGAAATCAATCCAAGCATAGCTTTTCCTATGATAGACAGGCTTTTAGGTGGTCAAGGCGATAGCTATGAAGCTTCGCGTGAGCTTACGGATATTGAGCTTAATTTACTTGATTCTATTTTGCGTATCATTATGCAAAGACTTAAAGAAAGCTGGGCTACCGTAACTGAAATTTATCCTAGTATAGAAGCTAAAGAATCAAGTCCAAATGTTGTGCAAATCGTATCTCAAAATGAGATTGTTATCATGGTAGTAATGGAAATCATCATAGGAAATTCAAGCGGAATGGTAAATATCTGCTATCCTGTAGTACATTTAGAAAGTATATTAAGCCGTTTAGCAAACCGTGATATTATGATGGGTGAAACCTCAGCCAAAAAATCACGTAACAAAGAGCTTAAAACTTTAATCGGTCGTGCTGAAGTGGTATATGAGGCAATTTTAGGAAAAACCTTAATTAATGTTCATGAATTTTTAGAACTTAAACAAGGCGATATTTTAAGGCTTGATAGAGAAGCAGACGATAAAGCTATAGTAAGTATCGATAAAAAAGATGTTTTCTTAGCACAAATTGGATTGCATCGTTTTAGAAAATCTATTAAAATTTTAGAACTTATACGCACAGATAAAGATGAAATCAAAGAAATTTTGGAAAAATACGAAGAAGAGCGTAAAGCTAAAGCCAGTGTTTATGATGAGCCTGAAGAGGAGGATGAAGAAATATGATCAATGATTTTTTAAAAATGTTTACAAATGAATGCATCAGCACCATTGAAGGTTTAACAGGAAAAAGTGCTGAATTTAGCGAATATAAAGAATTTGATGTCAATGCAAGCGATACTTTAAAAGCACCTTTAGTGTATGCTATATTTAATATAGCAAATGGTGGAAAAATAGGAATTTTAGCTGGTGCTGTTTTAATGAGTGCTATTGGTGAATGGATGATGGGTGAAGAAGAGATCACCAAAAACGATAAACTAGGTCCTGATGAAATGGATGCAGCTAAAGAAGCCATCCAAAATATCATTTCAGCATTTTCTACAACCTTAGGAGCCCAAAAAGACATTCCAAAAATGGATTTTAGCATAGAATCTTGTGAATTTGTGCCTGAAAGCGTAGATTTTAAAGATTTTAAAAAATTATTTTTATATGATGTAAAAATAGGCGATTTAGAAGAACAAGTTTCTTTAGCCATGGATCAAACACTCCATAACATCCTAAGCGGGAAACCTGCTGAAACAGGAAATACAAGCACTGATTCTAATCACAATACTGAAGAAAAAGCGATAATGCTTAGCGAAGAGCTTAAAAATATCAATCTTATCATGGATGTGCGTTTACCTGTTCGTGTGCGTATAGGCAATAAAAAAATGCTTTTAAAAGATGTTTTAACTATGGATATAGGCTCAGTTGTGGAGCTTAATCAACTTGCAAACGATCCGCTTGAAATTTTAATTGGGGATAAAAGAATTGCTTATGGCGAGGTAGTAATTGTCGATGGTAACTTCGGCGTTCAAATTACAGAAATTGGTTCTAAAAAAGAAAGATTAGAACAACTAAGATAAAAAGTTTTAGCCTACAAATTAAGAATAATAAATATAAACGAATTAAAACTAAAACAAACTAAAAGGGCTGAAATCAAAATGTAAAGATTTTGGAGTATTTAACTTAAAAGGTTTTAGCTCTTTTTTAGGAGCAACAATTAAAGCATAACCACCTTTATTATATCTATCCCAAATACTAAAAAATTGACTTTTAGAACTTATATATTCTCCATGACTTGGATCAAGCACTTGTAAATAATTACCTTTATGATTGATAATTATAACAAAATGTGGAAAGCGTGGATCATCTTCAATTTTTACAAGCATTGGAATATTTACAAGTTTATCCAAGTTTTCTCTATTGATTTGATATGAATTGCTTTCATAGCCTAGTTTTTTAACTGCATCGCTTAAATCTGCAAAGCTTACCATATCCGTATAAAGTTCCTGTCCACTCATAATCTTTAAAAGTTCAAGTTCATCAAACTTTTTATCATCAAGTATATTGAGTAAAGTTGCCAAAGATGAAGCCCCACAAGATTGCTCGTAAGTTTGCCTTATTACTCTTTCGTTTTTAATTTCTTGATAGGATTTAACTACCCATTCCGCTTTTGCACTCAAAGTAAGAATGGGTAAAAAATAATAAAATTTTTAGAATTTTTTCCATAAGCTTATCCCAAATATGCTATCAGGAGAAGCAGAGCTTCCTCCAAAACTAGCATTAACAGAAACTGCGGTATCTGAATTAATGCTATAAGTAGAACCTAAACTTAAAGTTGGAATAGAACGCACTTCAGAATTTTGATAACCATTAATTTTTTGTTTCATTTGAAATCTTTGCTCTGCTCCTAAATCTAAAGTAATTTTAGGACTTAGAATAATAGATAAATCCCCACCCACATAAATACTATTTCCATACTCTATTTTAAGGGTTTTAAATTTTCTTGATTGGTTATAACCAAAGCCGGTATAAATGCTATATACAACAGGATCGCTATATCCCCTTAGACTAGCTTGTAAGCTTTGTGATTTCAGATAAAAGTTTTTGGTTTGATTGACTGCTTTTTCTCTTTGAACGACTGCAGCTTGAAAGGTAATTTGTGGAATTAAATCTGCAATGCTATCGCCTGTATAAATAAAACCTAGCCATAAACTATCAAAACCTATTCTGTTTTTACTAGAATACTCATTTGTAAAAAAGTTTGTATATTCTTGTCTTGCATAACTTCCGCCCCCTGAAATAAGTATGTCAAACTTAGGTGTTATGGTATAAATGAAAGTTTGAGTTAAAAACACTTGCTTTGTATCATTCCAAATTGTAGGATCTCCGCCTATTGTTATATTAGGATAAAGAGAATACGAGTTTGCATTTCCTGTGCTAAGTAAAGAAAAGCTTGTAATACTTCTTAAACCTATTTGCTTTTTAAACAAACTGTCTATATTTAGTTCATCACTAGCAAAAACACAACTGACTAAAACCATAAATGTTAAATAAATCTTTTTCATTGTTACCTTTCTAAATATTTTAAAAAATTTTTTTAAAGCAATGAATGTTCCAAATAAAAAAATTTGATTTTAATATATAATTTATGATATTATTCAAATAAAGAGTAAAATAGTTAAGAAAAGGAGAATTATATGTTAAAAAAATTAGTAAATTGTTTAATTTTGGGTTCTTTATTTACAAGTTCTGCTTTTGCTGGGGATTTTTTAGCTAAGGTTAGTAATGGTGCTTTAAGCGATAATTCTCAAGGAGTTAAGGCTCTTAATTTAGATGAGATGAAACAAGTTAAGGTGGATATCAAGTTCTTACAAGCAAACTTGGAAATTCTGAATATATAGCATTAGCTATTCCAGATAATACAACAACATATAAACAGTTGGTAGCCATTTATACCGTAACTGGCGATAACACTTTTTCAAATACATTTTTAGGTTATACAGTAAAAAGAAATATCGCAATATCAAGCTCGGGAAAACCTTATGTTCTTTTTAACTATGGTGTTGCACTACTTGATAGACAAACGGGGTTGCATAGAGTTAATTCGAGTGAGATTTTAAATAATAATCAGGTTATTAAAGAATTAACTATGAAATATAAAACTCAATTTGAAAGTAATCTTGGTGGCTGGACTGCTAGAGCTAGTAGATAAAAAACTTATGAAAAAATCATTTTTGCCGATTTATCTTATAAATAAAACTTTACTTACAGGAAGGTAAAAATGATTAATGGTATAAATTCTTATTCAAGCTACAATTACACAAATACTTTTAGTAATAATACTTCAAATATAAAATCATCTAATGTTGCAAATGATAACTCAAGCCTTGTAAGCGATAAATCTAGGGCAGTAAGTAAAATGCTAGGATATGGCGTAGATAAAGATGGCTTTTTTACAAGCGATTTTAACGAAGCTGCAGGCTTACCAAAAGATTATAAGATTTATGCTAAAGATATAGAAAATTTTGTTAATATTCAAACAAAAAGTCTATTATCAAGTTATATTAATATTGATATAGCAAAAAGTATAGGAAATGCTTATAAAGTATTTTCACAACTTTTAAATGATGAGTTAAACAATAAAATCAATTTTACAAAAGAAGACTTAGTAAAAATACCACAAGGTTTCGAATTTAATCAAAATACTTTGGAGATAAATAAAAAATATAATTTAAATGATAAAGAGTATAAAGATTTTATGTCTAATTATCAAAATTACTCTCCGACTTCCCATAATATAAAAATAATGACTTTTTTCTCACTTGATGATAAAAGTGATATTTTTAAATATTCTTTAATAGATTCTACTCCTTATAGTAATAATGATAAAACTATAACAAAAAGTGGTATTTTTATGACTTTCTTTACTGGATTTCAAGCAAAAAACTATTTTATCGAAGGACAAACAAGTATTTTAGGCAAAATGCAAGGATTTGATAAAACTATGAGTCAAAGTGAAATTGATAATTTAAACAAATTCATAAGTGAAAATAGTATGAATTTTAAAGGAGATATTTTTAAGCTTTTTGATTTATTAAATTCAGATATGAGCATTGATGATTTTAAACAAAAAATACTAGAACAAAAAGAAAATTTAAACAATCCTACAAAAAATACAAATAACAAAGAAACTTCAGAAGAAGACAAAAAAAAGTCATTTAAACCTATACAAGCGCAAAGTTCAAGCGAAACCTATAAAGATGATAATAAAATGAATGAGCTTTTAAAAAAGCTACTGGAAAATAAATTTGGCACAAGCGATGAGTTAGAACTTCTTTTTGGTATGAAATTTAGTGATGATAACACAGGAGAATTTAACAAAATTATTTCTCAAAATACTGCACAAAAAAGTATAGATATTAAAGCTTAAGGATTTAAAAGTCTTTAAATTCCTAATCTTAATAAAATAAACCTATTAAAACTTATATAATAAAGAACTTATTATAAATTTTTAGCTAGAATGGAATTTATTTTAACTAAAGGTTGAAAAATGAATGAAAAAATAAGCCAAGATTTAGAAAAATTTGCTAACATACCAAACCTAAAAAATGCCGTAACTTTTTTTGGTTCAGCAAGACTTAAAGAAGATAATTTTTATTATCAGCAGGCTAAAATTTTGGCACAAAAATGTGTTCAAAATGGTTTTTGTGTGATAAGTGGTGGAGGTGGTGGTATTATGCGTGCAGCCAACGAAGGTGCTTTTTCACAAAAAAATAATACAAATTCAATGAGTTCTGTAGGGTTTAATATATTTTTACCTCACGAGCAAAAACTTAATGATTTTGTAGAATATAATATTACTTTTGAGAGCTTAGCCATACGCAAAATGGCTCTTATTGAAAAGAGTCTAGCTTTTGTGATCTTCCCAGGCGGCTTTGGAACACTTGATGAATTGTGTGAAATTCTTACATTAAAACAGTTAGAATTTAAAAAAGATGTTCCTATTATTTTGTTTGGGAGTGAATTTTGGCGAGGTTTTGATGAGTTCGTCAGAAATTCTTTACTCAAACTTGAAGTGATTTCTAAAGGAGATGAGTTAAAGTATAAAATCACTGACGACTTGGATTTTATAATTAATACTTTAAAGGAAATTTAATGAAAATTCTAGTCGCTATGAGCGGTGGAGTTGATAGTACAGTCACTGCTTATAAACTTAAAAATTTAGGTCATGAAGTTATAGGTTGTTATATGAAACTTCATGGCAAACCAAATTATCACGAAGAAAATATCAAAAAAGTAGAAAAAGTTGCAAACTTTTTGCAAATTCCTTATCATATTTTAGACTTACAAGAAGATTTTAAAAACAAAGTTTACATGCCTTTTGTGGATACTTATAAAGAGGGTAAAACACCAAATCCTTGCGCTTTATGTAACCGTTTTATCAAACTTGGAAAACTTTTAGAATTTGCTAAAAGTTTAGGTTGTGAAAAACTTGCCACAGGGCATTATGCAAGACTTGAAAACAACTTAATAAAAACCGCAGTAGATGAAAGCAAGGATCAAAGCTATTTTTTGGCCAGTGCAGATAAAGAAGCTTTAAAATATCTTATTTTTCCGCTAGGCGAAATGAAAAAAGAAGATGTGAAAAAATTTGCTTCCACTATAGAGGTTTTAAAATCTTTTGCCACCCAAAAGGAAAGTTCTGAAATTTGCTTTGTTGAAGATACTTATGTGCAAGTTTTAGATCAGTTTATGGATACAAAAATTCCTGGAGAAGTATTAGATAGTAGCGGAAAAGTAGTAGGCAAACATGAGGGCTATATGCACTATACCATAGGCAAAAGAAGAGGTTTTGAAGTGCGTGGAGCACATGAGCCACATTTTGTTTTAAAAATCAATCCTAAGCAAAATCAAATCATCGTAGGAACAAAAGAAGAGCTTAAAATCAGTGAATTTAACCTAAAAAATATCAATCTTTTTATAGACGCTAAAGAGCTTGATTGCGAAGTAAAAATCCGCTATCGTTCAAAATCCACACCTTGCAAGGTAGAAATTTATGAAGATAAAAGTGCAAAAATCATCCTAAAAGATCCTGTTTATGGGCTTGCTAGCGGACAAATGGCAGTCTTTTATGATCATGATAAAGTCATAGCAAGTGGTTTTATAGAATAATTTCTAGGAATTAATTCCTAGAAATTATTAATAAAATCCTAAAATTTTCCACTAAACAAGCCCAACAGCTATCATCACTACTATATCAACTATGGAAATCACAAAACCTGTACTCCACCATTTTTTAAGAGTTACACAGCCTGTTCCAAAAATAACAGGAGCTGTTCCTATTGCATAGTGAGTTAATGCCATCATAACATTACCTGAAGCTATCATAATAAAAGCATAAAAAAGTGGTGGTGCTCCTAAGGCAAGCTGCACTATAAAAAACAAAAAACATTGCTGATATATGAGCTGTAATGGAAGCAAAGAAATAGTGTGTATATAAAAAAAGCAAGGCTTAAAAATATCATAATAGAAATTTCCCCAAGTCCCATAGCAGAAGCAAATTCACCTTAAGCTTCAGCTAAAAACTGTGTAACGCCAAGTTTGCCAAGTAAAGTTGCCATCATTACAAGAGCTGAAAACCATACTAAAGTATTCCAAGCAGCTTTTTCAGCCAAAACTTCCCCAAAAGTTAAAACTCCACTAATCAACACCAAAGACAACCCAAGCAAAGCCACACTAGTCGCATCAAGAGAAATTCCAAAAAAACAAGCCCAAAGCTCCAGCCCATAAAAGTAAAAGCGAGACAAAAACACTGAGAATGATTTTTTCACTATTTTTCATTTTTACAAGTTCTTTTAATTTATCTTTAGCAAAAGTAGAAGCATTAGGCGTGGATTTAATTTCTAGCGGAGAGAGAAAATAAAGCACCAAAGGATTTGGAGCTGTAGCTGTAATAAACATAGCTGATGAAATAGGATTGGCTCTTGATAATTTACCAAAGAAAGATAAGTGCCTATTTTATTTTGTGTTCCATCTTCAGGAGTGGATTTAAAACTTCTTGCAATAACTTGAACTATAGGATTTATGATAGCCCCTGCTCTTGCAGTATTTGAAGGAGTAACTGGAGCTAAAATAGTTTCACAAAAAGCTATAGAATAAGCAATACCTAAGGTTTTTTTACCAAGAATACTGATAAAATGATAAGCCAAATGCTCTCCAAGTCCTGTTTTAATAACTCCACGAGCCACAATAATAGAATAACTATAAGCTAAATAAGAGAATTTGAAAAACCACTTAAAGCGTCTTTTATACCCGTTTTAGATTTTAAATTTGATATAGCAGTATTTACCTTTTCATCTTATACTCTTTTGATATAAAAAATCAAGTACTGAAGTATTTAAAGGAAATTTTAGTCTCATCAATAAGTTGTTGCGTAGAAGTTTTCGAAGTAGCTTTGGTGTAAATTTTACTTAGATTTTCAATTGGGTAGTGGTAATGCCACTAAGAGCTACTATGGCAATAGCTATCATACAAACAGGCCCCAAAGGCATTACTTGTAAAATCACTGCCATAATCACAGCAATAAAAAGCCCAAGAAAATGCCAAGAATTATCTTCCAAACCTACAAGGAGTAGGTATAGGCCAAAACACAGCTGCAATAAAATACGCAGCACCAACAAGGGAATTTTCTTTCTATCCATTGTTTATCTTTTGATATTGGTAATGAAATTCTAGTTAACTAATATTTTAATAAATCTTAAAATTATAATTTTTAAATAAATTTTTAATTTATAAAAAAGCTAGCCTGATTGAAAAATAAATAGGGAATTTTAAAATGAATAAAACCCTTCCCCAGATAACTGCGGCACACACTAAAATCAAGTGCTCTGCTGTGTTCCCACCCTGAAGCGGTGCTTAAAAATAGCATTGCACAGGTCTAAGAAAAGGCTCTAAAATTATATCACAATATACTTAAAAAGCCTTGAGAATTATAAAACTAAAAAAATAATATATAAATAATAAATTGGTTAAAATTTTATACATTTTTTAAAATTTATTTATAAAAACTATTATTTTATTCTCTAAAAATACGATATAAAAATAATTTATATCGCAAGGAAAAAATATGAAAGTTAAATGGAGTAGAGATTTTAGCATTAAAAATATGCAATTAGACAAACAACACGAACTAATTTTTGAAATTACCAATCTTGCAAATGATTTAGCTCTAAACATTCAAGATAATAATACACAACACAAAAATGATTTAAAACAAATTCTTGTAAAGCTATTTCAATACATCAAAATTCATTTTAAAGATGAAGAAAAATTTATGGAAAGCATTGATTTTCCTTTAATTGAAGAACATAAAAAATCTCATCAAATATTAGTAGAAAAAACTAAAGAGCTTTTAGAACACTCAAATGATATTGTAAAAATGTCTCAAGAACTTTCCATATTAACCAAAGATTGGATTTTAGATCATTTTGCTAATGAAGATTTATGGATAGCTAATTTTACAAAAAAAAACCCTACACCTTCAAGAAATCCATTATACCTTAGAACAATACATAAAACTAAAATCAATCAAACAAGACCTAAGAGCTGAAAAAACTCATGATTATATTTGCAATTGTTCTTTGCGTATCCATGCAGTTCCACAGACTATACATCAAGAGCTTGTTAGCAAAGAAAATACCTTAAAGTGCGAAAAATGTGGGCAAATTTTAGTTCATTTGGATTATTTTGATTTGAATCAAAATTTCGAAAAATTCAATGCTATTTTTGAAGATGCACTACAAAATCACCATTTCACGACTCAAAAAATGATATGGGGGGGGGGGATAGATGAATTTTCAAGTAAAAACCTTAGAAACTTTCAATCCTTTTGAAAGTTTAAATCATGAACAAGCAAACACAGAACAAATTCTTGATTTTAGAGTTATAGATTTTAAACTTCTGTGTTCTAGTGTAAAACCAGCAAAAACAAAAACTTATGAAAGAAAGGATTTTGACTTATTTTATGCAGATGATTTTTTTGTAAAAAACTACAATACCATAGTGCAAAAATTTCTTATAGAAATTTACCCAAAAACCCAAAGTTTTCCTTTTACAGTCAAACTTAGATCCAACTCCAACCTAACCCATCTAAAAGCCAGTATCAACCTTACAGAAAATTTTAAATATTATCCTAATTTAAAATTTGATATTTTGCAAAATATCTACAAAATAATGATCAAACAAAAATTTTTAATCTTAAGACTTGATAAAAATTTATTTGACAAGATTGATGATTTTATCTTATCAATACAAAAAAGTCCATCTATTAAAGAAATAGAGCTTGAAATTGCCAAAGGTGTAGATAAGATTGAACATAAAAGTGATGAAATTATTTATCATAGAGATGTTAACGAAGAATGTTTTGACGAAAATATTAACTATGATGAAGGAAACTACTGTAAACCTATTGAAAAAAATGAGCTACTTTTTGAATACATTTATAGAATTCTTGGAAAAGAAGGACGAAATTTAAGAGGAGAGATACTTCATTTAAATCCAATAGCCTTTCTTGATAATCCTTTTATCATAAAAGATGAAAGCATTTACACAGAAGAATTAGAAGATAGAATTAAATATTTTAGCGCCAATTATGGATTTTTAAATAAAGACCACTCAGGATATAGCGTTATAAACAATTTAAAATTATCACAAATAGGGCTTAAAACAACCGGTTCAATCAAAACAAATACCGATGAAAATATAAACTTAGAAATCACTAATTTTGATATAAGTGATGATGCTATTAAATCAGGTATTGTAAATGTTCAAGCTTCAAATATAAAAGTAAATGGGAATGTTGGAGCAACAAAACTTTATGGAAAAAATATCAGCATAAAAGGCTTAACTCATGCAAAAAGCGAAATTTTTGCACAAGATATTTTTATTACAACACACAAAGGAACTTTGCAAGCTGACACTGTATATATAAAAAATTTAGAAAATGGGACAATTATAGCTAAAAATGTATTTGTTGAAAACTGCATGGGTGGAAAAATAGAAGCAGAAAATATTTATATTTGCAATTTACTAACGTATAATACTTTATATCCAAGAAAAAATCTAATCATAACAAACAATATAAAATTTAAAAACAATATCGTAGTTTCACCACTAGTTTCTATTGAAAACAACTCAGATACAGAATGCGAAAATCTTAAAAATCTAAGCCTTAAAATAAAAAGTAAGCTTGATGACACCATAAGCAAAATGCAAAATTACTATGATTATCTAATCAAAAATCAAATCAAAATCATCAAACTTCAAAAGACTAAAAATCCTAGCGCCATAGAAATGAAATTTTCAAATCTTTATCACGATATCATAAAAAAATACAATCATCTTAGCATTTCGTATAAAAAATTTATAAAATTAAAATATCAAATTGATGCGAAATTAAATTTCTTAAATGAAATGGTTTACAATGTAAAAATATACATAAAAGCCGAAAATATCGGAGAGGATAATTTTTTAAAATTTTATCCTAACACAAACACCAACCTTGAACTAAAACATCATATAAATTTAAAAGACTATGAAAAGGTTTTATATCTTGAAAAAGGACAGCAAGTAAGTTATATTAAATCAAGCCATAATTATAGCGAAAGCGACATAGAAGAAATTAAAATTATTTTTGAAAAATTAGAAAAAGATAATTCCTAAGAATTATCTTTTCATATTAATGGCTTTTTGTATCATCTGATCACTTGTAGTGATACTTTTTGAGCTTGCATCAAAGGCTTTTTGAGTTACGATAAGGTTTGAAAGCTCTGCGCTTAAATCAACATTTGATTGTTCTAAGAATCCGCCTTTAAATTTAGCTGTATTAACAACTTGACCATCTTTCATAATAAAACTTGCATCACCGCTATTTGCCGTTGCTGCAAAAATATTATCTCCCATAGCAACTAATCCTTGCTCATTGATAAAATTATATAAAGCAAGCTTTCCAACTATAGCATTTTTACCATTGCTAAATTGCGCAACAATACTTCCATCATCGGATATATTATATTGTTCAAAAAACCCTTCAGCTACACCATCTTGTTGTGTAACTACATTTTTTTCGACGCCTTGTTTAATATAAATCCCACTATAACCCGAACCAGGCTTGTTAGCATCATAAGGAGAACCTAAATCAATATTAATTGTTCCACCATTTGGATTTGCAATGCTTGTAATATTGTTTTGAAGCAAAGCACCATTTTTATCAAAAACCATATTTCCTTCAGTCGGATTGCCTACGGCATTGCCATTAGAATCATAAATTTGTGCAATAGCTTTATATTGTATATTATCGCCTTCTTGCGGTAAAACTCTTTCAAGTGTAACCCTTAAAGTGCTTTTACTTCCATCTGCATTATAAATAGGGGATTCTAAAATATCTTTATTGGCTTTTTGTTGCTCTGTTGAAATTTGAGCTGTATCAAGCTTGATGCTATTTTCATCCAATCCTTTTAAATCAAGCTCGTTACTTTTAAAATTTAGATTTTCATCTAAAGTCGCTTCAAAGCTTGTTTTTACGCCATTATCATCAGTGAAATTTAAAATAATCCTATCACCCGCTTTAGCACTAAACACATCTTCTTTGCTAACACTACCACTAACTACATATTTTCCATCTTCAGTTTTTGTAATGTTAAATTTACTAGGATCAAGATCTACTTTAACTACTTCTGTTGTTGTGTTAGTATTTAAACTTCCACTCCATTTTACATTTTGAGTTACTTGAGGAGGTAAATACATATTCACAGGTACTTTAATAGCCCCTTGAGAAGCGGTTGTGCCTATACTGAAAGAATTATTTGAATTTACAGTAAAACCATTATTTACCGGAGTTCCTGTGTTAAGATAATCCCCCATAAGCCCAGCAACTCTATCGCTATAGTTAATACCAGTAAAAGCAGGATTCATTGTTCCTAAAACAAAATTTCCATAAGAATCTACCAAATATCCATTGGCATCTCTTCTAAATGATCCATTTCTAGTATAGTAAGCATTGCCATCAGCCCCTAAAACCCCAAAAAATCCTTTTCCTTGTAAAGCCACATCAAATTCGCCATCACTTGCAACAGGAGAACCCTGTTCGAAAACAACTTGAGAAGATGCTGCACCGCTACCATAACCACCTTGAGCAGGGTTGGTTGATTGGGTTGTTATGGTAGTATAAAAAATATCTTTAAATTGAGCATCAGAGTATTTAAAGCCCGTGGTATTGACATTTGCTATGTTATTAGCAGTGATATCAATACCAAAGCTATTGCTTTTTACTCCAGAAATCCCATTATAAAATGAATTCATCATGGCTTATGCCTTTTCCTCTTTGTCGCCATCTTCTGTAGATCCAGACCCAGAAGAATCTCCATCGCTTGAACCACCACTTGAGTCTCCACTTGAACCGCTTCCTCCAGTAGATGAAGATGAACCAAGCTTATAATCTGTTATTTCTTGTATTGCATCAAAAGGAACTTCTTGTCCAGCCATTTTTGCATAGGCAACACCATCTTTAAAAACAACACCTTCGATAGGATAAGTTCCGTAATTTGCAGTGATTTTTTCACCATTTTTATTATTATAAACCATTTTAACAGTGTACTCACCATCACCTGCATAAACCCCATCGTTATTTCTTCCTGGCCACTCCATAGTAAATAAACCTTGAGAAATAGATTTAGCATCGCTTTTTTCACTGAAAACAAGTTTATTATTGCTATCATAAATTTCTAGCGTAACACCGTTTTCATCAGAATCTTCAGGCAAATACATTTTAAGAGCGATAAGCTCATCTGCACCTGTAAGTTTGATTTTATTATCTGAAACAGTTGCCATTTTACCAATAGCCCCTAAAGCTGAAGTACTCATACTTGTACTAAAAGAATCAGAAAGCTTTTGCATAGTTTCAACCATTTTTTGCATAGTTGTATTGGTATTTTGCTGCATTTCAAGTGCACTAAGCTGTGAAGTTTGAGTAAGCATTTTATCGCTATCCATAGGATCTGTTGGATCTTGATGTTGAAGCTCTATCAAAAGAAGTTTTAAAAACGCATCCTTATCTAAGGTAGCATTTGGATTGCTCACTATTCCTGAGCTACTGCTTGAATCTGTTCTAGTTGTTCCACTAGTACTTCCTGAAGAAGTAGTACCTGAAGTTGTAGCAGTGGTATTTAAATTCCAATCCGATGATGATATCATTATAAACTCCTTTTTATTTAGTTTTTTATTATTTAAGCAATAAGTGTTCCAATTAAAAATACTTCGCTAAAACAAGCTCTAGATTGACTTTTTCACTTTCATTTTTTCCATCTAAAGCATCTTTAAAACCATATCCACTACGATTTTTTCCTTGATTTTGATTTTGCTCTCTTTTACCTTGATCACTAAAATTCATTTCAAGTCCAGTAAATCCCATATTTACAAGAGAATTTTTAAACTCGGCTTGATTTTGGATAAACAAATTCATTGCATTGGTATTGGAGTTGAAATTGATATGAAGGTTATTACCTCTTTGTATCAAAGTTACCTCCACTTCTCCAAGATTATTAGGATTTAGAGTGATACTAAGTTTAGTAATAGGCGCTTTGTATTGATCCACAGCCTCTTTTAAATCTTGTGAAAAATACTGCAAAGTTTCTTTAGGAGTGATATTGCGAGCATTGTTTTGTGTTACTTTATTTAAATCTTTGACTAAAGAATTTAACTCATCTAAGCTATTTTTATCTACATTTTCACTGTGCGTTTTTGTTTGCTCTTGAGTAAAAGTTTCTTTATTAGTAGTATTATTATTAAAATTTGCATTATTCTCTTTGTTTTGAACTACTTGAGTTTTATTTAAATTTTCAAAATTTAATTTTTGATCAAAGAAATTTTGTTTTATATCTTTATTTTCTTTGTTGTTGTTTTTAGGCTCTTTATTTAGATTAAAATCTTTTTGTGTTAAATTTGAAACTAATTTCTGAGTATCTTTAACAATTTCTTTATTTAAATTTTTATCAAGATTTAAATTTTGATCATTGTTCTTTAAATTTTTATTTTGATCTTGTATATTTTCTTGATTTAAATTGTTTTTTTCTTGATTTTTATTTAACTCTTTATTAAAATCTTTGTTTAAGTCTTTGCTTTCTTTATTTAAATTATCTTGGTTTTTTTTATCTTTTATATTTAACTCTTCTGTTAAATTTTTTGCAAACTCATCATTTTTGATATTTTTTAAAGTATTTTTAGCATCTGTGGTATCTTCTTCTATTTTTGATTTAACTTTATCGTTTTTTTCGTGTTTGCTTTCTTTGGATGAAAGTATGGAATCTAAATTTTTTAAAGTTTGAGAAAGCAAAGAACCGCTATCTTTAGAATTTGTTTTTTGCATAGAATGAGTGCTTGTAGTATGAGTTGTATTTTCTAAATTGTGATTTAAATTTTTACTCACATTGGAAATTTTATTATTGATGATTTCTTTAAAAACATTATCCACAGCACCCTTAAAAAAATCAGCCTTATCTAAATTTGGAAAAGTTGCTTTAAGATCAAGAAGACGATCTACTTTAATATTTTTTACATTTAAGCCCAGATCTTTAGCTATGTCCAAAAGCTCACTAAGATTTGATGCACCTTTTAAAGCATTAAAATTAGCCTCTGTTTTAATAAGACTTGAAAGTTGAGTAGAAAGATTTGCTAGTTTAACATCTGCTGTATCTGTTTTTAGCTTATCTAACAAAGAAAGAATTTGCATAAAAGAAGCAGATTCGAAAATGCTTATCTTATCGCTCTCATCAAAAGCTCCTTTTTGAAGTCTGCTCATCGCTTCATTAACAACTTCTTTTTGACTGATCTTCATATGATCAGGTAAAAATTCATTGGTTTCATCAATAGAATTAAGCAAAGAATTTAAAAAACTCTCTGTATCATCTTGAGTTGAATTTTTACTATCACTACTTTCATGTTCTTTATTTTTACTCGTTTTACTAAAGGAACTACTAGTAGTAGAAGTTTTACTCGGCGTAAGATTTAAAACATCATTTTGCGGAGCTAAATTTGACATCACTTTTCCTTCAAAAAAATTATTTTAAAAATTGATCTACCATTACATTAGGAAATTTTTCTTTCAAATAAGAATCTTCATATACTTTAATCATCTTATCTTCATTTAAAGCAGTTAAGATATTTAAAAGCTCTTCTAAATTTTTAGCATTTAAAATTTTCTCTAAATTTTCTTCATTTTCTAAAATTTCTGTAAGCTCACTTGAAATTCTTGCCATTTTTTCGTTTTCATCTGATCTAAAAGTTTCTAAAAGCTCTAAAACTTGAAGCAAAACTTCATTTTTTCTTTCAGCTAGATCACTTTTAAATTCAACAAAAATCTCTTCATTTAATGGTTTTGACATTTTAACTTCCTTTTTAAAATTTTAATTTCATAAGTTTTTAAAGCAAGAAGTGTTCCAAGTTTTGATACTTTGTAGTTTAAGTTAAATTTTTGTATAATTTAAGCTTTTAAAAATTTAGCTTTGGAGAAGAAAATTTGGAAAACATTAGAAATATAGCAGTTATAGCTCACGTTGACCATGGTAAAACCACTATGGTAGATGAATTGTTAAAACAATCAGGCACCTTTAGCGAAAGAGAACAAATTTCAGAACGCGTTATGGATAGCAACGATATAGAAAAAGAACGCGGTATTACCATACTTTCAAAAAACACAGCGATCAATTACAAAGGTACAAAAATCAACATCATAGATACTCCAGGGCATGCTGATTTTGGCGGAGAAGTAGAACGTGTTTTAAAAATGATTGATGGAGTTTTGCTTTTAGTAGATGCTCAAGAAGGCGTTATGCCACAAACTAAATTCGTGGTTAAAAAAGCTTTATCTTTAGGGCTTAAACCTATAGTTGTAATCAACAAAATAGACAAACCAGCTGCTGATCCTGAAAGAGTGATCAATGAAATTTTTGATCTTTTTGTAGCCCTAGATGCAAACGATGAGCAACTTGACTTTGCTATAGTTTATGCTGCAGCAAAAAATGGTTATGCTAAGCTTGATCTAAACGATGAAAGTGATAATATGGAGCCACTTTTTAAAACCATACTTGAACGCGTTCCAGCTCCAAGTGGTAGTGATGAAAATCCTTTGCAGCTTCAAGTTTTCACTTTGGGGTATGATAATTTCGTAGGTAAAATAGGCATTGCTAGAATTTTCAATGGGGTTGTGAAGAAAAACCAAAGCGTAATGCTTGCAAAAGCTGATGGTACCAAGGTAAATGGTAGAATTTCAAAACTCATTGGCTTTATGGGCTTAGAAAAAATGGACATCGAAGAAGCAGGAAGTGGAGATATCGTAGCTATAGCAGGTTTTGAAGCTTTAGATGTGGGTGATAGCGTTGTAGATCCAAACAATCCTATGCCACTTGATCCTTTACACATTGAAGAGCCGACTTTAAGCATAGTATTTTCTGTAAATGATGGACCATTAGCAGGAACTGAAGGAAAACATGTAACTTCAAATAAAATCGCTGAACGTTTAGAAGCTGAAATGAAAACTAATATTGCTATGAAATACGAAAGCACAGGCGAAGGTAAATTTAAAGTAAGCGGTAGGGGCGAACTTCAAATCACTATTTTAGCTGAAAATATGCGTCGTGAAGGTTTTGAGTTTTGCATGGGAAGGCCTGAAGTTATCGTAAAAGTTGAAGATGGAGTTAAAACAGAACCTTTTGAACATTTAGTTATCGATGTGCCTGAAGAATTTAGCGGTGCGGTAATAGAAAAACTTGGCAAAAGAAAAGCTGAAATGAAAACCATGGCACCAACGGGCGATGGACAAACAAGGCTTGAGTTTGAAATTCCAGCACGCGGACTTATAGGTTTTAGAAGTCAGTTTTTAACTGATACCAAAGGCGAAGGCGTGATGAATCATAGCTTTTTAGAATTCCGTCCTTTTAGCGGTGCGGTTGAAAAGCGTAATAATGGAGCGTTAATTTCTATGGAAAATGGCGTGGCTTTAGGGTATTCTTTGTTTAACCTTCAAGAGCGTGGAGTACTTTTCATAGAGCCTCAAACTAAAGTTTATACCGGTATGATTATAGGTGAGCACTCTCGTCCAAATGATTTAGATGTTAATCCTATCAAAGGAAAGAATCTTACCAATGTAAGAGCAAGTGGAAGCGATGATGCAATCAAACTTGTGCCACCTAGAAAATTAAGTCTTGAAAGAGCTTTAGAGTGGATAGAAGAAGATGAACTTGTAGAAGTTACACCTGTAAATGTGCGTGTTCGCAAACGCTATCTTGACCCAACTCAAAGAAAAAGAATGGAAAAAGCAAAATCTTAATGGATTTAAAAAGCTTAGAAAATAATAGACTTTATATACTTAAACGCTTAGGAATCTTAAAATTCCTAAGCATTATCGAAGCCTTACTTGTAGGTTTTTTAGCCTTTGTTTTTATAAGAGATGCCTTAATCGCAGTAATTTTAGCTGTTTTTGTAGGTGTTTTTTTCTTTCGTTTTACAGCTAAAAAACTAAAACTCGCACAAAAAGAATTACAAATTAATGCTTTAAATTTATTTTTGCGTCGTTTTGGGGCAAAATTTAAAAAGCAAAGTTTAAGCCAAAAAGACTTTTTAAAATTAGGACTTACAAAGGATTTGAAAGAATTTAAAAGTCAAAACTGCTTTGAATTTAAGGATTTTAAAATTTATGATATTCAGTTTTTGGACGAAAATAAACGCTTTTTTTGCGGAATTTTGCTCGAAATTTTAAGTGCAAACAAAAATCCTAGCTTTGAAAATGAAGAGCAAATTTATATCAAACTTCAAGATAAAAATTTCACTTTAAATCATGTTTTTTCTAAAGAAAATCATTATCTTATTGCTACTTTAAGCAATCCTTTCTTTATAGATATAAAAAAAGATTTAGAAAGCAATTTCAAAGATTTAGAAGAAAATCTAAATTCTATAAAAAATAAATTATTTAAATAATTAATATAAAGTTAATATCATAAAATTTTAATAAATATTAATTATATACTTTAAATATATATTACTTTTAGTAACACTCTAAAATTTAATTTTATTTAAATTATTCTTATTATGCTTAATATTTAAGAAAAAATACACTAAAATCAATTTGAACTGCAAATAAAAAGGAGGAAAATCATGAAAAAACACATTTTATTGCTTGGTTTATGTCTTAGTTTGAGTCTTAGTGCTAAAAGCATGAGTGATTACAAAGTAGGAGAAGAATTAAGCGACAAGGAAGGAGTAGAGTATTTTAAGGAACTTTCCAAAAGACCTGTGCAAGAATGGCCAAATAAAAATTTAAGTATCAATGATGTTCCAAAAGGTAAGCAAGGGGATTTAATCCGTTATGGCATAGAGCTTTTAAGCAAGACAGAAAGTACTCTAGGACCCTATAGCAAGCTAAAAAAGACAAGCAACGAAGTAAACTGTATTTCCTGTCACATGGACAATGACGGCAATGGTTTACCAGGGACAAAAAAATATGTTATTCCATTTTTAAATGTCCTAAACAATTATCCAAGACTTGATATAGAAACGATGAAAATCATCTCTGTTGAAGATAGAATTCGCGGAATGGGTGGAACTGACTCTCATAGATTTCCTAATGATTCTAAAGAAATGAAAGCAATTTTAGCTTATTTTAAATGGCTAAAAGAAGCTTATGGCATCAAAGACGGCGTAAAGCTTGAAGGAGATTTTTTCGCTAAGATGAATTTTCCAAATCGCCCAGCTGACCCTGTGCGTGGAAAAAAACTCTTTGAAGAAAATTGCGTTGCTTGCCATGGCGAAAGAGGACTTGGGGTAAAAAATGATAATTACGAACAAGGTAGCGGACATTTATATCCATCTTTACTTATCTATCCTGATGGTGGACACATGGCTATGATACCATTTTTAGCAAGATTTTTAAAATCAGCCATGCCTTTTGGTGCGAGTGCGGATAATCCTATATTAAGCGATGAAGATGCACTAGATATAGCAGCTTATGTCAATACAGGTTTTGTAAGAATGCCTATAACCACTACAGAAAATCGTGCAGGACTTGATACAGCTTATAGCAAATCCCCATCATTAAAACCTGAGTATTTTGCCTCACCGCAACAAAATTTAGACCCTAAAGAATACATAAAAGTAAAATACGGACCTTGGAAAAATCCAAATCACTTCCCAGGAGAATGATTAATTTTGGGCTTAGCCCAAAATTAATCCTCATCTTTTGCTAAATTTTCAAGACTTTTAATCCCTTCTTCGCCTATCAAATTTCCACCTTGTAAATCACTAAATATCGCATTTAAAGAACTCACTATGGCAGTGGAATTAAAACTTAGATTTTCTATAGCTCTTTCTCTTTTTTTCCATATATTTTGCAAAGCCCTTTTTTCAGCTTCTAACTCTTCTTTCATATTTTGGTAAGTTTTGAGTATAAAAGTGATTTGCGTGTTAAATTCCTTGGAATTTAAGTATTCGTATAAAATGTGATTTTTTTCATCTTTGTTTTGCAAGGCATTTTTGAGTTTATAAGCGTTTATAATGCTTTCTCTAAGCACTGCTAAAACACCTTTGAATTCATTAAAAGTACAGATCAAAATTCCTTCTTTAAAATGCGTTTTTTCTTTATCTTTTGGCATAGTTTTTGTGATCAAAACCGCTATATCACTTTTTGCGGCTATGCTGTCTAGCTTAAGCTTATCAAGCCATTCTTTATTAAATTCTTTAGTGCGTTTGCTCTCATACAAAATACTTCCACAAATATTTCCAAAATTATCCTTTACTATATGCAGACAATCAGCTCCATTTACACCCTTTGGCACTTCTTTTACTTCATCGCTTAAATACTCACTTTGTATGTATTCTTCTATGAGTAGTTCGGCTACTTCGCCTTGGAGTTGCTGTGAGCCTTGTTCTATCCTGCGTTGTGCGTCTTCTAGCTTTTGGGCTACGCTTTTAAAATTCGTTTCTAGTTCTTTGTATTTAAGATCTTGCTCTTGAGTGCTTTTTTGAAATTCAAGACGCATTTTTTCTCTTTCAAATTCCAAATTTTTGCTTTCTTGTTCTTTAAATTCTTTAAAAGCCTCTTCTTTGGCTTGAAATTTCAATCTTTCTTCATTTTCTTTTTGCTCTCTTTTTAGCCTTTCATTTTCAGCCTTTATGCTTAAAAACTCGCTAAGTTCTTTGCTTTTTTTCTCGAGTTCTTCTTGCATGATTTTCATTTCATTTTCATGCTCTTTGTTAAATTTCTCGCTGAATTCTTTTTGGAAATTTTGCTTTTGTGTGAGAAGTTCTTGTTCAAATTTTTGCTTTTCTAAAAGAAGCTTTTGGCTTACTTGCTCGTTTATGAGTTTTTCTTGTTCTATCTTTTGAGTTTTTAAATCATTTAAAGCTTTGGTATATTCAGCTCTTTTAGCATTTACCTCATCATCAAATTCTTTTTTTTGTTTTAGCATTTCTTGCTTGGCTTTATCTAAAATTTGAACATATAAAGCAGTGCTAATATCGATAAAACTTCCACAACTTGGGCATTTGATTTGTTCATTTTGGTTTAAATTTTGCATAAAATTTCCTTAGAATTTTTCCCTAAATTTAACATAGAAAAACAAAGATTATTCTAAGATTGACTCGTTAAAATCATTCTTTTAAAATAATTAGGATTACAAATGCAAAAACACACCAAAATTCACGGCTTTGCTAAATTTAAACTCATCGTTATCCTTGCTTTGATGTCAAGCATAGCACCACTTTCTACAGATATGTATTTGCCTGCACTTTCTCATGTGGAACAAAGTTTTCAAACTAACTCTTTTTTAACCCAACTTAGTATCGCAAGTTTTTTTATCGCTTTTGCTTTAGGACAGCTTATATATGGGCCTTTAAGTGATATTTTTGGGCGTAAAATTCCAGCTTTGGTGGGGATATTTTTCTTCATCGTTTCGAGTTTGTTTTGTGTGATTATCGATGATATTTATGCTTTTATCGCTTTGAGATTTTTTGAAGCACTTGGGGGTTGTGCAGGTGTGGTTATCGCAAGGGCTATTGTCAATGACTTGTTTGAGATCAAAGAAGCTGCAGGGATTTTTGCTTTGATGATGGTTTTTAGTTCTCTTGCTCCTATGCTTTCGCCAACTTTTGGGGGAATTTTGCTAGAGTATTTTTCAT
>CBJMI02800__coassemble_486_pt1 | contig 49417 bp, 53 predicted proteins | sample CBJMI02800__metabat2_low_PE_005 | metagenome-assembled genome bin CBJMI02800 | reverse complement strand
TATAAAGCATAAAAATATAAAAAAGAAAAAAATACAAAAGTTAAAGAAAAGAAAATGCAAATTTTAAATAAACCAAATTTATCTACAAGATAACCCATAAAAGCCCCGCCTAAAGCTATTCCCAAAATTCCTAATATCTGTAAATAACTTCCTTCAACCCCACTTAAATTTAAAATACTAGGCATAAATTTAGGCATTAATAAAACAAGCACAATAACACAACCTGTTAAAACCCAAGTCATCATCATTGATGAAAATAAATTTTTTACAATATCCTTTTCTTTAAATAAATCTTTAAGTGGAAAAGAACTAAGCGATGATTCTTTTTTCATTTGTTTAAAAACAGGAGTTTCTTGCAAAAATCTACGCAAATAAATAGAAATAATCCCAAAAATTCCACCTACAAAAAAAGCAATACGCCATGCATAAGTAGCAATTTCTTCTATACTAAAAAAAGCATTAATGATTAAAAATACTATACTTCCCAACAAAATTCCTAAAGCCATAGCTGAATTTAAACAGCTTAAAAAGAAAGCTTTTTGTTTTTCTTGACAATGTTCTCTTACAAAAACCCAAGCTCCAGGCAATTCTCCACCTATAGCTATGCCTTGAAAAATTCTTATAAGTATCAATAAAACAGGAGCTAAAAACCCAAGAGTTTCATAACCTGGAATAAAAGCCAAGACAAAGGTAGGAAGAACCATTAGTAAAATACTTAGCATAAACATATTTTTACGCCCAAATTTATCTCCAAAATGTGCCATAACTATACCACCTAAAGGACGTGCTAAATATCCAGCTGCAAATGCTCCATAAGTATTTAATAAAGCCCAAAATTCACTCATACCTTTAGGAAAAAATACATTGGCTATATATTCAGCAAAAAAGACAAAAATAATAAAATCATAAAATTCTAAAGTTCCTCCTAGTGAAGAAAGTCCTAAGATCTTAATTTCCTTTGTTCCAAATTTTGATTTTCTCATTGATTAATTACCTTAAATTTTAAAAACATTGTTTTTATTATACTATAATCATTTCCAAAATATTATCTAAAAAATTTAAGGATAAATATGTTTAATTTTATAACCACCCTTTTAAAAACCAATCTTTATTTTTTAGAAGAAAAAACCACAAGTAAAAGTTCAAATCAAACCCATATAATCTCGCTTAAACAATCTGATGATGAATTTTTAAATTTATTATTTTCTTTTTTAGTGCCACAAAACGATGAAGATAAGAATTTTATAGAAAAAACTCGCACAAAAATCAAAAGAAATGAGCATAATATTGCTCTGATAAAAAATCCAAATTTTAATGCTTTAATAGACACAGGGTTTTTAGATACTATTGATACATTAAAGAAAAATTACATATCCACAAAACCGATTTTAAAGATATCACTCATATTATCTTAACACATGCACATCCTGATCATATAGGAGCTTTAATGGGCGAAGAAAATCTTTTTCCAAAAGCTCAAATTTTAATCGATAAAAAAGAATATGATTTTTGGATCAAAAGTGATAGACAAGAAATTAAAAACACCTTGCTTAAACTTAAAAATATAGAATTTATTAACCACTCTAAAGATTTGATCTTTCAAAATTCAGGCATTAAAGCCATACCTGCTTACGGGCATACCCCAGGTCAAAATGCTATCATAATTGATGATAAAATAGTCTTTTGGGGAGATTTACTTCATCTTTATGATATACAAATCCCAAAACCTAAAATCGCTATAAAATTTGATATAGATCAAAATGAGGCTATACAAACAAGGGAAAAACTACTTAAAGAATTTAAAGAAAGAAAACTCAAAGTTATAGGGACTCATGCATCTTTTATCGAACCTGAATTTTTAGATTAATTACTTAAAAATTACTAAAAATTAAGTAAAAATTTTAATAATTTTTGCTAAAATTATAGCCTTTTTATTTCATGAAAGGAGAAAATTTTGGCAAAAGATGATGTAATTGAAATTGATGGCACCGTACTTGAAGCATTGCCTAATGCAAATTTCAAGGTTGAACTTGACAACAAACATGTAATTTTATGTCATATTGCAGGAAAAATGCGTATGCATTATATAAGAATAATGCCAGGTGATAAAGTAAAAGTAGAACTTACACCTTATAGCCTTGATAAAGGGCGTATAACTTTTAGATATAAATAATCTAAGTTATTTAAAAGCTAATTTTAGATAAAATTAGAGTTTTTGCGACAAATTACATCGAACTATATGAAGAAGTATTTTTAAAATCCACCACTTATTTTGAAAATAGTTGGTTATTCATAAAACCTGATGTAGTCGTAAATCAAGTGGAATTCATTCAAGGAGACGCTCATGAAAGTGAGACCATCGGTTAAAAAGATGTGCGACAAGTGCAAAGTAGTTCGCCGTAAAGGCGTGGTTCGCATTATTTGCGAAAATCCAAAACATAAACAAAGACAAGGATAAACATGGCTCGTATCGCAGGTGTGGATTTACCAAAGAAAAAAAGAATTGAGTATGGACTAACCTATATTTATGGTATAGGACTTTTCACTTCAAGAAAAATTCTAGATAAAGTAGGAATTTCTTATGATAAAAGAGTTCATGAGTTAAGTGAAGATGAAGCAGCAGCTATCCGTAAAGAAATTCAAGAAAACTATATGGTTGAAGGGGATTTGAGAAAACAAGTTGCTATGGATATTAAAGCACTTATGGATTTAGGAAGCTTTAGAGGCTTAAGACACAGAAAAGGCTTACCAGTTCGCGGACAAAAAACAAAAACAAACGCAAGAACTAGAAAAGGTAAGAGAAAAACTGTTGGTGCAAAATCATAAGGATAAATCATGGCAAAAAGAAAAATCGTAAAGAAAAAAGTAGTTAAAAAAAATATAGCAAAAGGTATTGTTTATATCAGTGCGACTTTTAACAATACTATGGTTACAGTGACTGATGAAATGGGAAATGCTATCGCTTGGAGTAGTGCAGGTGGTTTAGGATTTAAAGGTTCTAAAAAATCAACTCCTTATGCAGCACAACAAGCAGTAGAAGACGCTTTAAATAAAGCAAAAGAACACGGAATTAAAGAAGTAGGCATTAAAGTACAAGGACCAGGAAGCGGTAGAGAAACTGCTGTTAAGAGTGTAGGTGCTATGGAAGGAATCAAAGTAACTTTCTTAAAAGATATCACTCCATTAGCTCACAATGGTTGCAGACCGCCTAAGCGTCGTCGTGTCTAAGATATAAGAAAAATTTAGGAGAATATTATGGCAAGATATAGAGGACCAGTAGAAAAATTAGAAAGACGCTTTGGTGTTAGCTTAGCATTAAAAGGAGAAAGAAGACTAGCTGGCAAAAGTGCACTAGACAAACGCCCTTATGCGCCAGGACAACACGGAGCAAGAAAAGGTAAAATTAGTGAGTATGGACTTCAATTAAGAGAAAAACAAAAAGCTAAATTTATGTATGGAGTAAGCGAAAAGCAATTCCGTCGTTTATTTGCTGAAGCAGCAAGAAGAGAAGGAAATACAGGGGTATTACTTATCCAGCTTTTAGAACAAAGATTAGACAATGTGGTATATAGAATGGGTTTTGCTACAACACGTCGTTTTGCAAGACAACTTGTAACACATGGACATATTTTAGTAAATGGTAAAAGAGTGGATATTCCTAGCTTTAGAGTAGAAGCAGGTGCTAAAATCGAAATCATCGAAAAAAGCAAAAACAATCCTCAAATAACAAGAGCTATCGAACTTACAGCACAAACTGGAATCGTTGCTTGGGTTGATGTTGAAAAAGATAAGAGATTTGGAATTTTCACAAGAAAACCTGAAAGAGAAGAAGTTGTCATTCCGGTTGAGGAAAGATTTATCGTTGAGCTTTACTCTAAGTAATAGGGGCTAAATATGAGAAATATTACAACATCTGCTTATACGCCAACAGAATTTACAATAGAAAACATTAGTGATACTGTGGCTAAAATCAGTGCTTGGCCTTTTGAGATCGGCTATGGAATCACCCTAGCCCATCCTTTACGCCGTTTGCTTTACACTAGCACCATAGGATATGCTCCAACTGCGATCCATATTGATGGCGTAGCTCATGAATTTGATAGCATGCGTGGTATGCTTGAAGATGTAGCACTTTTTATCATTAATCTAAAAAAACTACGCTTTAAAATTAAAGGCGAATCAAATAAAGAAATAGTAGAATTTAGCTTTAAAGGCTCAAAAGAAATTTACGGCAAAGATCTAAATAATGATCAAGTAGAGGTAGTAAACAAAGACGCCTATCTAGCAACTATCAACGAAGATGCTGAACTCAAATTCACATTGATCGTTGAAAAAGGTATTGGCTATGTACCAAGCGAAGAAATTAAAGAGCTTATAAATGATCCTAAATTTATAGCTTTAGATGCTTTCTTTACACCTGTAAGAGAAGCAACCTATGATATTGAAAAAGTTTTGTTTGAAGATAATCCTGATTATGAAAAAGTGGTTTTAACTGTAACAACTGATGGACAAATCACTCCAAATGAAGCTTTTCAAAATGCTCTAGAAGCTATGTATAAACAATTATCAGTATTTGATAAAATCACCAATGTTAGAAGCGTAATTAAAAATCAAGCAACAAGCAATGAACTAGAAAATACTAAATTATTGCAAAACATTACAGATTTAAATTTAAGTGCTAGAAGTTATAATTGTCTTGAAAAAGCAGGAGTAGTTTACATAGGCGAGCTTGCTTTGATGAGTGTAAGTGAACTTGCAGGGCTTAAAAATTTAGGTAAAAAATCTCTTGATGAAATTAAAAACATCATGGAAAGCATAGGTTTTCCTGTGGGAACTTCTAAGCTTAGCGATAATAAAGAAATACTTAAAAATAAAATCGCAGAATTAAAAGCACAAAACGAAGGATAAAGAATGAGACATAAACATGGATATAGAAAACTTGGCAGAACTTCATCTCATCGTGCTGCCTTATTAAAAAATTTAACTATAGCTTTAGTAAATAGCGGAAAAATCGAAACTACTCTACCAAAAGCTAAAGAATTAAGAGGTTATGTAGAAAGATTGATTACTAGAGCAAGACTTGGAGATTTTAACGCTCATAGAGCAGTTTTTGCTTCATTACAAGATAAAAACGCTACTAATAAATTAGTGACTGAAATTGCTCCAAAATTCAAAGATCGCAATGGTGGATATACAAGAATCATCAAAACAAGAATTCGCCGTGGTGATGCTGCTGAAATGGCTTTCATCGAATTTGTAGCTTAATCAAATCCTAGCTTTTGCTAGGATTAATACTTCAATTAAATACCTTAAAAATAAAAAGTTTTAAATAAAATTAAATTTATTTATTTTCTAAAACCCTTGCTAAAAATTCAACTACTTATGCTAATATAAGTTTTTAATTTTTAATTTCAAGGATATGTTATGCAAGAAAACACTCGTTTACGCATTGCGATACAAAAATCAGGTAGACTTTCAAAAGAATCCATAGAGCTTCTTTCAGAATGTGGTGTTAAAATGCATATCCATGAACAAAGCTTGATCGCTTTTTCTACAAATTTACCCATAGATATTTTACGCGTTAGAGATGATGATATCCCTGGGCTTATTTTTGATGGAGTTGTAGATTTAGGCATTATAGGGGAAAATGTTTTAGAAGAAAATGAACTTGAACGCCAGTCTTTAGGAGAAAATCCAAGCTATAAGCTTTTAAAAAAGCTAGATTTTGGATATTGCCGTCTTTCTCTTGCCTTACCTCAAGAAAATAAATTTCAAAATTTGAAAGATTTTGAAGGCTTAAGGATAGCTACTTCTTATCCACAACTTTTAAAGCGTTTTATGAAAGAAAATGGGATTAATTATAAAAATTGTACGCTTACAGGTTCTGTTGAAGTAGCCCCTAGGGCAAATTTAGCCGATGCGATTTGCGATCTTGTTTCAAGCGGGGCAACTTTACAAGCAAACAATCTTAAAGAAGTTAAAGTCATTTATGAATCTCATGCTTGTTTGATTCAAAAAGAAAATGCTTTAAGTAAAGAAAAACAAGCCTTAGTGGATAAAATTATGTTGCGTGTAGCAGGAGTAATGCAAGCAAGAGAATCTAAATACATTATGCTTCATGCTCCAAAAGAAAAGCTTGATAAAATTCAAGCCCTACTTCCAGGAGTTGAAAGACCGACTATCTTACCTTTAGCACACGATGAAAAAAATGTAGCTTTACATATGGTAAGTAAAGAAAATCTTTTTTGGGAAACCATGGAGGCTTTAAAAGAAGAAGGTGCGAGTTCGATTTTAGTTCTGCCTATAGAAAAAATGTTAAAGTGAGTAAAAAATGCAAATTTTAGTATATGATAATTTGGATGAAAAACAAAAAGAAGAAGCGTTAAAACGCCCTGCTATAAGTGCGAAAGATGAAATTTCAAAAATAGTAAGTTCTATCATTAAAGAAGTGCAAGAAAAAGGCGATGAAGCTTTGATAGAACAAGCTTTGAAATTTGATAAGGCTGAAATTTCAAAGATTAAAATCACTCAAGAAGAAATCACTCAAGCAAGCAAGCGTTTAGATAAAGATTTACAAGAAGCTATTTTAGTGGCTTATGAAAATATCAAAAAATTTCACGAAGCCCAAATCCCACATGAAATCGCTCTTGAAACTACAAAAGGCGTTAAATGTGAAGTTTTAACACGCCCTATAGAAAAAGTAGGACTTTACATACCAGGGGGTTTGGCACCTTTGTTTTCAACGGTTTTAATGCTAGCTATTCCTGCAAAAATTGCAGGTTGTGAAAAAATCGTTTTAGCAAGTCCTGCAAAAATCAATGATGCTGTGCTTTTTTGTGCTAAGCTTTGTGGCGTGGATGAAATTTATCAAATGGGCGGTGCAGGAGCTATAGCAGCTTTGGCTTACGGTACCCAAAGTGTTTTAAAGGTGGATAAAATTTTTGGCCCAGGAAATGCCTTTGTAACCGAAGCAAAACGCCAAGTAAGTAGTGATATAAACGGAGCAGCTATTGATATGCAAGCAGGACCTAGTGAAGTTTTAGTCATAGCTGATGATTTAGCTAATGAAAAATTTGTAGCTAGTGATTTGCTTTCACAAGCTGAACATGGTGCAGATTCTCAAGTGATTTTAGTGTGTTTAAGTCAAGATTTTGCTAAAAAAGCAAGTGATGAAGTCCAAAGTCAATTAGAACTTTTGCCTCGCAAAGAACTTGCAAGCAAAAGCATTGCTAATTCACGCATTATCATAGCTAAAGATTTAAATCAAGCCTTAGAAATTTCAAATCTTTACGCCCCTGAACATTTGATCATACAAACTCAAAATCCACGAGAACTTTTAAAAGGTGTAAAACACGCAGGATCAGTATTTTTAGGAGCTTATTCCCCAGAGTCTATGGGTGATTATGCAAGTGGGACAAATCATGTTTTACCTACTTATGGACTTACTAAAACGCATTCTAGTTTAGGTTTGGCAGATTTTAGTAAAAGAATGACCGTTCAAGAGTTAAGTAAAGAAGGTTTTTTAGCTTTAGGTAAAAGTGTTGAAATTTTAGCACAAAATGAGCATTTAGACGCGCACAAAAATGCAGTAACTTTTCGTTTAGAAAGCTTAAAATGAGTCAAAAAATCCTTTTTATAGATAGAGATGGCACTTTAATAGAGGAGCCAAAAAGCGATTTTCAAATCGATACTCTTGAAAAATTGCGTTTTGAAAAAGATGCTATTCCCACTCTTTTAAAACTAAAAAAATTTGGATTTAAATTTGTTATGGTAAGCAATCAAGACGGTCTTGGAACACCAAGTTTTCCAAAGGAAAATTTTGAAATCGCTCATGAAAAAATGCTTGATATTTTAAAAAGTTGCGGTATAGAATTTCAAGATATTTTTATTTGTCCGCATTTTGAAAATGAAAATTGTGCTTGCAGAAAACCTAAAACTGCTATGTTAGAAGAGTATATCAAACACGAACTTTATGATAAGGAGCAAAGTTTTGTTATAGGAGATCGTGAGAGTGATATGATCTTGGCTTCAAATTTAGGCGTGCGTGGTTTAAAATACGGCGAACTTTCTTGGAAAGAAATAGAAAATGAAATTTTAAGTTCTTTTAGAAGCGCGAGTTATCAAAGAACTACTAAAGAAACAGATATAAAAGTAAAGGTATGCTTAAATGGGGGTAAGGTTAGCATTAAAACAGGTATTGATTTTTTTGATCACATGTTAGAGCAAATCGCTGTACATGGAGGTATAGGGCTTGAAATTTCTTGTAAAGGAGATTTGGAAATCGATGAGCATCATAGCGTTGAAGATGTAGCCTTAGCACTTGGAGCTTGTATCAAAAAAGCTTTAGGGGATAAAATCGGCATTGCAAGATATGGTTTTGCTTTACCTATGGATGAGTGTTTGGCAAGTTGTGCGATGGATTTTTGCAATCGTCCCCATTTAGTCTATAAAGCCAAATTTAAAAAATCTCATTTAGGGGCTTTAAGCACAGAAATGATCGAGCACTTTTTTTATTCTTTAAGCTATGCTATGGGCCTGAGTTTGCATTTAAAAGTTAAAGGCAAAAACGATCATCATAAAGCCGAAGGGCTTTTTAAAGCCTTTGCAAAAGCTTTGAAAATGGCAGTAAAAATAGAAAGTGAAAATTTAGCCAGCTCTAAAGGAGTGATATGAAAATCATCATCATCGATACAGCCTGTGCGAATTTAGCATCTTTGAAATTTTGTCTAGATAGATTAGGTTTTAATGCAACTATCAGTAGGGATTTAAAAGAACTTGAAAGTGCGGATAAGCTTTTTTTACCTGGAGTGGGTACCGCAAAAGAAGCAATGAAAAATTTAGAACAATTTAATCTTATTGATTTTATTCAAAATACCAAAAAACCTTTGCTTGGTATTTGTTTAGGTATGCAAATTTTAGGAAATTTTTCTGAAGAATTAAATCAAGAAACCTTAAAACTCATAGATTTTACAACTCAAAAATTTAAAGCTAAAGAAGGCTTTACTTTTCCACATATGGGATGGAATGAAGTTTATAGCTCTCATGCTTTGTTTAAAGGCTTAGAAGGGGCTTATTTTTATTTTGTGCATAGTTATTGTGTAGGACTTGGGAAATACACTATAGCAGATTGTGAGTATTCGCAAAAATTTAGCGCAAGCGTAATGAAAGATAATTTTTACGGAGTGCAATTTCACCCTGAAAGAAGTAGCGAGGCTGGGGAAATTTTAATTTCAAATTTTATTAAGGATATAGGATGACTCAAATCATACCCGCACTCGATCTTATAGATGGCGAAGTGGTGCGTCTTGTAAAAGGGGATTACGAACAAAAAAAAGTATATAAATACAATCCCTTAAAGAAATTTAAAGAATACGAAAAAGCAGGAGCGAAAGAACTTCATCTTGTAGATCTTACAGGTGCAAAAGATCCTAGCAAAAGACAATTTGCTTTGATAGAAAAATTAGCCAAAGAGGTCAGTGTCAATTTGCAAGTAGGTGGAGGTATACGCTCTAAAGCAGAAGTTAGAGCTTTGCTTGATTGTGGAGTAAAAAGAGTAGTTATAGGATCTATGGCAATTAAAGATGCGACTTTATGTCTTGAAATTTTAAAAGAATTTGGTAGTGAAGCTATAGTTTTAGCCTTAGATACGATTTTAAAAGAAGATTATGTTGTGGCTGTAAATGCTTGGCAAGAAGCAAGCGATAAAAAGCTTATGGAAGTTTTAGATTTTTATAGCAATAAAGGCTTAAAACACATACTTTGCACAGATATTTCAAAAGATGGCACCATGCAAGGAGTAAATGCAAGACTTTATAAACTTATCCATGAAATTTTTCCTCATATTTGCATTCAGGCAAGTGGTGGAGTAGCAAGCTTAAAAGACCTTGAAAACTTAAAAGGAATTTGTAGTGGGGTTATCGTAGGAAAAGCTTTATTAGACGGAGTTTTTAGTGTAGAAGAAGGGATAAGATGTCTGGAAAATTGACCTATAAAGAATTAATTATAGAAGTTTTAAAACAAACTAAAAAGCCTTTAAATGTGAGTGAAATTTGGCAAAAAGCTCTTGAAAAAGGCTTAGATAAAAAGCTTTCTAGTATAGGACAAACACCCACTCAAACAATTTGGAATAGGTTGCTTACAGATAAAATTAACTTTCTTAAAACCTCAATAAAACCTACAACTTTTTGGCTAAAAGAAAGAGAAAATGAACTTTTAAAGCTTGATAATAAAAATGAAATTACTAACGAAAAACAAGAAAAAAATAAATTTCATGAAAGAGATTTACACCCCTTGCTTGTAAAATTTTTATATGAAAATTTAGATTTTAATTTAAATTGCAAAACAATTTACCATGAACAAAGCAAAAAGGGTAAAGGTGGGGAAGATAAGTGGAATTATCCTGATATTATAGGGGTTTATTTTCCTTATGATGATTATGAAAAAGAAACCATAACACTTTTAGAAAATATCAAACAAAACAGCTATAAACTTTTTTCTTTTGAACTTAAAATTGCTTTAAATTTTTCAAATTTAAAAGAATGCTATTTTCAAGCTGTAAGTAATTCTAGCTGGGCAAATGAAGGCTACTTGGTTGTTTTACAAGAAATTGATAGCGAAGTTTTAAGCGAGTTAAGACGCTTAAATCAAAGTTTTGGCATAGGAGTGATAAAACTTGAAAAAGATATTTCAAATTCTCAAATTTTAATTAGTGCAAAAGAAAAAGAACTTGATATTCAAACACTAAATATGCTGATCAATAAAAATCCAAATTTTAAAGAATTTATTGATGATATAAACAAACAAATTAAAGTGGGCAAAGAAGCAAAAATTCAAGCTAATTTTGATGAAATTAAAAGCGATGAAGAAATGGAAAAATATCTTAAAGAAAAATGTATTTTGGAGAAATAAATGCTTACAAAACGCATAATTGCATGTTTAGATGTCAAAGATGGCAGAGTAGTAAAAGGAACACAATTTAAAAACCATAAAGATATGGGAGATATCATAGAGCTTGCTAGGTATTATTCTCAAAATGATATTGATGAGCTTGTTTTTTATGATATTGCTGCAAGTGCTAGAAAAGAACGCATATCAAGAGAATGGGTAAGTGAAGTAGCAAAAAATATCAATATTCCTTTTTGTGTTGCAGGGGGTATTAAAAGCGAAGAAGATGCAGCTGAACTTTTGGCTAATGGGGCAGATAAAATTTCTATCAATTCTCCTGCTTTAAATGATCCAAGCCTAATCACACGCCTTGCTAAAAGCTTTGGCGTGCAATGCGTAGTAGTAGGGATTGATAGTTTTAAAGATGAAAATGGAAATTTAAAAGTATTTCAATACACAGGGGATGAAAAAACAAGTAAACATAGTGGAAAAAGCACTTTAGAATGGGTTAAAAAAGTGCAAGATCTAGGTGCAGGCGAAATTGTTTTAAATATGATGAATCAAGATGGTGTTAAAAATGGCTATGATTTAGAACAATTAGAAGCTGTATATAAAATTTGTAAAGTACCTTTGATCGCAAGTGGGGGAGCGGGAAAAATGGAACATTTTTTAGAAGCTTTTAAACTAGGTATAGATGGGGCTTTAGCTGCTTCTGTTTTTCATCAAAAACTTATAGACATTAAAGAATTAAAAATTTATCTTAAAAATCAAGGCTTAAGTATAAGGATATAATATGCAAAATTTCAAAGAACTTAATGAAAAAATCGCTTGGCAAAAAGTGGATAATCTTTTACCTGTCATCATCCAAGATGCAAAAACTTGCGAAGTTTTAATGCTAGGCTTTATGAATAATGAAGCCTTAGAAAAAAGCTTAGAAAGTGGCAAAGTAGTCTTTTTTTCACGCACAAAACAGCGTCTTTGGATGAAGGGTGAAGAAAGTGGAAATTTCTTAAATATCATAGATTTAAGCTTAGATTGTGATAATGACACGCTTTTAATTTTAGCAAATCCTGTAGGGCCTACTTGTCATACGGGCGATATTTCTTGTTTTGAAAAAATTTCTAAAAATGCAGATTTTGTTTTTCTAGACAGACTTGAAAAACTTATTAATGCACGCAAAAATGCCGATGAAAATACTTCTTATACAGCAAAACTTTTCAAAAGTGGTACAAAACGCATCGCACAAAAAGTTGGTGAAGAAGGCGTAGAAACAGCTTTAGCAGCGACAGTAAAAGATAAAGAAGAGCTTATTTGTGAAGCAGCGGATTTAATGTATCATTTAAGTGTTTTACTTGCAGATGCAAATCTTAGTTTCTCAGATGTGATTTCAAAGTTGAAAGAAAGACATAAAGCTTAAAGCTTTATGTAAAATAAATTTATATCAATGCAAGGCTTCATTAAGTTTGACTGCTTTTTTATTTAAAGCTACTATCATAGCACCACTTATAGAATCTTGACGGAAATGTAGTCCATTTAAACCTTTAAGCTCTAAGCCTTTGTAAATTTCTTTATCAAAATTAAAATAAGGATTAAGTTTAGCAAGTTCTTCGGCATCTTTGAGTAAAAATTTCGTTCCTTCTAGCACTGCAATACCTGCATCAACTATACAATTATCCCCTAAAGGAATTCCTGTTACTGAATTAGCCCCTAAAAGACAAGCCTTGCCTACGCTTATAGCATTGCCACTTGTTCCACTTAAAACACCTAAAATCGAAGCTCCGCCACCTACATCAGAACCCTCTCCTACTATAGCACTTGAACTAATACGCCCTTCAACCATACAAGCTCCTGTTGTACCTGCGTTAAAATTCACATAACTTGCCCCTGGCATGATGGTTGTTCCTGCTGCTAAAGACGCACCCATTCTTACTTTAGAACTTTCTAAAATTCTTGTATTATCCTCAGGGATAATATGTGCTAAAAATCTTGGGAATTTATCAACAAAATCGATTTTTGGATATTGATTGCTCATTTTTAAACGCATTTCATTTGCTCTTAAATACTCAAGCTCGATAGGCTTATCATCACTCCAAGCTACATTGCTTAAAAGTCCAAAAGCTCCATTTAAATTGATACTTCTTAAAGGTACTTTTTTAGTAGAAAGCAAATAAAGTTTTAGATAAATACTTTCTACACTTAAAGGTTCTTTATCTTCAAAAAGACAAACAAAAGAAAATTCATCGTCTTTAAATTTATCTTTGATAATCTTTAATAAATCAATATTTTGATGCCCATCTTCTTCTAAAAAAGGTTTAAAACAAGAAAGTGCAAAATCAATATCTTCTAATTTCAAAGTTTGCACAAACTCACTCGCATTAAAATCAATCTCCACGCCCCTTTGCATAAAAGCTTCAAGCATGATTGCCGCTGAGCCAAAATTTTGCTCATAGTTAATCAAAGCAAAACTTGCTTGTAAGATTTTATTTTTATTTAACTGTCCTCTATCAAGCCTTGCTATACCAAAAGCTTTAGGTTTTTTATAGCCACTTTTTTGCTCGATTTGTTTGATTAAAAGTAAAAAATCTTCTTTAGTATTAATCATTTTCTTTTCCTTATCCACTTAATTTTTAATGCGAACACGCACTTTTTCCATTCATCACAGGTTGTATAGCAGAATTATCCGCACCACCTTCATTGTTAATCTTTTCTATAAAACTCCAAATTTTTTCAGCCGCCATTAAATAACGCCTTGAACTCACACTTTCAGGGTGATAAAAACTCACAGGCTTGCCTTCATCTCCACCTTCTCTTACTATCATTTCTATAGGAATTTGTGCTAAAACTTCACTTTTATAGGCTTTTGCCATATCTTCAGCTGTTCCTTTACCAAAAATATCATACTCTTTACCATTATCAGGACATAAAAATCCACTCATATTTTCAATCACACCCGCTATAGGAATATGAAGTTTATTAAACATATCTAAAGCTCTTTTGCTATCGTCTAAAGATACGGTTTGAGGCGTGCTTACACAAACTCCTGCAGTAATAGGAATACTTTGCGCAGAAGTAATTTGTGCATCGCCTGTTCCTGGAGGCATATCTAAAAACAATACATCAAGTTCAGGCCAAATCACATCAGCTAAAAGTTGCTCGATTGCTTTCATAATCATAGCTCCACGCCACATAAGGCCTTGACCCTCTTCGATCAAAACCCCCATACTCATCATATAAACACCATGAGTTAAAATAGGCTTTAATCTCTGCCCTACTACTTCAGGCTGAGTTTTGGTTTCACCTAGCATTCTTGGAATATTTGGCCCATAAATATCCGCGTCTAAAATACCTACTCTTTTTCCCATTTTAGCCATGGAAATTGCTAAATTTACTGTAGTTGTAGATTTACCCACACCACCTTTTCCACTTGAAACCATGATGAAATTTTTTACTTGTGGAGCGATATTTTTTCCACTTCTTGAATTACTTTTTTCTTCAGGAATTTTTGGAGTAATGATATTAAGTTCAATATTTTTTAAAGCCAAACTCGATAAAGCTTCAATAATATTTTTACGAATTTCATTAGCTACTTCAGGATTTGCTGAAACGATTTCTATATCAATGAATACACCATCATCTTGAATTTTAATATCTTTTACAAAGTTAAAACTCACTATATCCTTTTCAAAACCAGGATATTTTACAGTTTTTAATTTCTCTAAAATTTGTTCTTTCATATTTTTTCCTTGTCTTTTAAAAAAATCAATTTTACTAATAAAATGATAAAATTTAGCTTTTTATAAGTGTATAATATGGTAACATTATAAAAACCAACAATATTAAAAAGAGGAATGAAAAAATGAGTGAAATGAGCCTCATTATGTTAGCAGCTGGAAATTCTACTCGTTTTAATACAAAGGTAAAAAAACAATTTTTACGACTTGGAAATGACCCTCTTTGGCTTTATGCAACAAAAAATTTAAGCTCTTTTTATCCTTTTAAAAAAATAGTTGTTACCTCTAGTAATATCACTTATATGAAAAAATTTACTAAAAACTATGAATTCATAGAAGGTGGTGATACCAGAGCAGAATCCTTAAAAAAAGCCTTAGAGCTCATAGATAGCGAATTTGTTATGGTAAGTGATGTAGCAAGGGTATTGGTGAGTAAAAATTTGTTTGATCGTTTGATTGAAAATTTAGATAAAGCAGATTGTATTACCCCTGCTTTAAAAGTTGCAGATACAACACTTTTTGACAATGAAGCCTTGCAAAGAGAAAAAATCAAACTCATTCAAACCCCGCAAATTTCTAAAACCAAATTGCTTAAAAAAGCCTTGGATCAAAACCTAGAATTTACAGATGATAGCACAGCTATAGCTGCAATGGGTGGAAAAATTTGGTTTGTTGAAGGTGAAGAAAATGCAAGAAAACTAACCTTTAAAGAAGATCTTAAAAAACTTGATTTGCCTACACCTAGCTTTGAAATTTTTACTGGCAATGGTTTTGATGTGCATGAATTTGGAGAGAATCGCCCTTTGCTTTTAGCAGGAGTGCAAATTCATCCTACTATGGGGCTTAAAGCACACAGCGATGGAGATGTTTTAGCTCACTCTTTAACCGATGCGATTTTAGGTGCTGCAGGACTTGGAGATATAGGAGAGCTTTATCCTGATACTGATATGAAATTTAAAAATGCCAACTCCATGGAGCTTTTAAAACAAGCTTATGATAAAGTCAGAGAAATAGGTTTTGAACTCATTAATATAGACATTTGCGTCATGGCACAAAGCCCTAAACTTAAAGACTTTAAACAAGCTATGCAAAGCAATATAGCTCATACTTTAGATTTAGATGAATTTAGAATCAATGTTAAAGCCACAACAACGGAAAAATTGGGTTTTATTGGAAGAAAAGAAGGTATGGCGGTGCTTAGTAATGTAAATTTAAAATATTTTGATTGGACAAGATTATGAAAGTTTTAATTATTGAAAATGAAATTTATCTAGCGCAAAGCATTAGCATTAAACTAAGTGATGCTGGATATAGCTGTGAAATTATTAACTCGTTTGATGAATACAATGGTGAAAAATACTATGACATTATACTGCTTTCTACAAATACTAATAATTTTCTAAAAGCCGTAGGTCAGTTTAAACATAGTATTATTATTTTGCTTATTTCTTATATAAGTACAGATACAGTTTCAAATCCTTTGAAATTAGGTGCTAGTGATTATATTCAAAAACCCTTTATGATAGAAGAGCTGATTAGAAAAATAAAGCATTATCAGGATTTTAGAAAACTTTCAATCCTTAATAAAGCTTATCAAAGCTATATCAAATCAAGATTAGAAACAATCAAAATTCCAGAGTATAATTATAAAAAATTAAAACTTCCATTGATATTAAAATCCAACAAGCAAAGCAGTGCTGATGCTTTTGTTTTTAATTATGCAAATGAATGTGACATTACTCTTTCTTTTATTGATTTAACATCTACAAATTCAGTTGAAAAAGTTATGAAACTTCCCACAGAAAACAATCTCTTATTTTTGAGTAATTTTCAAGCATTAAAAGCAACAGAAAAGGAAAAACTCCTAGATTTTATACAAAACAAAAATGTTATTTTGCATACCAATTCAAATACAGATGATTTAAAAATAAACTGCATTAATTTAAATGATAATGAAAAAAATATCAATAGCAATGAAATTTTAACTATAGATGAGTATGTAAAATATGTTATTATAAATTACCAAAATATATTTCCTGATACTGATCTTTCAAAAAAATTAGGCATTTCACGTAAATCTTTATGGGAAAAAAGGAAGAAATATGAAATCAGCAAGAAAAAATAAAAACATTACCATAGATCAAAATGAATTTGGCATCTTGTCACTTATTAAAGAAGGTTTGCTAGGTACTTGCACTCATTTAATGAATGAAAAAGAAGTCAATGAAATCATTAAATCAGGAAAATTTAAAGGAGAAAGTTTTCCCTATCCCTTAAGCTTTGCACCAAAAAATGCTGAAGAAGCACTAAATGATATAAAATCTGGCGATAGAATCGATCTCATACTAGATGAAAAAGTAGTAGGACATATAGATTTTAAAAGCCAATTTAAAAATAATAAAAATTTTTCTGATATTTTCAGTCCTAACACTTGCTCTTTAGAAGACATGGGAACAACTTGCATAAGTGGAAAAATAGAAATTTATAATTCTCAAATTGAAAAAATAAAAGAAAATTTTCAACAAATCAAAAACAATCTTAATGCACAAAAAATTACCGCTATAGTTTCAAGTTTTGATCCTTTGCATCGTGCCCATGAAAGAATGTTTCGTTGGACTATTGATAAAGCAGATTTAGTTGTAATTTTTCTTGTAGAATCTTTTGATGCAAATGGGTTTGAATTCGAACTTAAAGAAGCTTATTTGAAAAAATTTATTCAAAACTATCTTCCACCGGATAGAATTTTCATTTTTCCATTAAAAAATATTAATATTTTTCACGCCCATTTAAATCCTGGCTTAGAAAGCATTATCGCAAAAAGTCTAGGTTGTACCAAACTAGTAGTAGGACAAAATCATACAGGACTTGGAATGTTTTATGATGATAATCAACCAAAAACCATACTTGATGATTTTTCCAAGGATTATGGCATAGAAGTGATTGTTTTGCCTGAATTTGTATTTTGCGATCAATGTCGCATGATTGTTAGCACGAGATCTTGCCCTCATGGTTGTCATCACCATTTGCACTATAATTCTCAGTCTTTAAAAGATTTACTAAGAGCGGGTATCATTCCTCCAGCAATTTTCATGCGCAAGGAAGTATCTAGTGTTATCTTAACTTCTCTTTTTCCAAATAGATTAAAAAATATGCAAAAAATTTATAATGAGCTTTTTCCAACTGATGGAATTTTAGAATACAAAAATGATGAAGAATTTTATCAAAAACTTTTAGAAATTCATCAAATGTCTTATATGGTGTAATAAAATGCAAAAATTATTTTTAACTTTTTTTTATTCAGGTTCTGTAAAAAAGGCAAGTGGGACTTTTGGTACTATCGCTGCTTTAATACCTGCTTTTTTTATACTTAAATATCTCGGGATTAATACTTTGTTTTTACTAAGCATTTTAATTTTTGTTGCAAGTATTCGTGTTATAGATGATTATGAAAAAAAAACAGGAATTCACGATGACAAACACATAGTTATCGATGAGGTTGCTGGAGTTTTTCTTGCTTGTGCTATTGCAGCAAGTGTTGAAAACTCGATAGTCAATTTTATTTTGGCTTTTGTTTTATTCAGACTCTTTGACATTACAAAACCTTCTATTATTGGTAAGATAGATAAAAAAGTCAAAGGCGGACTAGGTGTAATGCTTGATGATATGTTAGCAGGATTGTTTGCTGGACTTTTAAGTGCGGTAATTTATGGATTTTTACTTAAATTTAATTTAGTTTTTTGGGATATAAATTTAAAAGACTTATTTTGAAATTTTGCTTAAATTAATTAAATTTTAAATTTTATTCTTATATAATTTAGTCTTTAATTTCAAAAAAGGAAAATATAAATGGCAAACCATAAATCTGCTGAAAAAAGAGCAAGACAAACTATTAAAAAAACAGAAAGAAATAGATTCTATAGAACAAGACTTAAAAATATAACTAAAGCCGTAAGAGAAGCTGCAGCAAATGGAGATAAAAATGCTGCTAATGAAGCTTTAAAAGTAGCTAATAAAAGCATTCATGCTATGGTAAGTCGCGGTTTCATTAAAAAACAAACTGCTTCTCGCCGTGTAAGCCGCTTAGCCCTTTTAGTAAATAAAATCGCATAATTTTCTATATAGTTTTTAATGTTAGCTAGCAAACTAGATCCTTTTTTAAAACGCTTTGAAGAGTTAAATTCTCTTCTTAGCAGTTCTGATATAATCAACGATATCAGTAAAATGACTACACTCTCTAAAGAACAAAAAAATTTAGAACCTATCGTTTTAAAAGCTAAAGAGTATTTAAAAACTTTAGACAATATAGAAGAAAATAAAGCTTTGCTAAACGATCCAGAACTTGGGGAACTTGCGAAAGAAGAACTAAAAACTTTAGAAGAATTAAAACCAAAGCTTGAAGAAGAGATTAAAATTTTACTTCTTCCTAAGGATCCCAATGATGAAAGAAATATTTTTCTTGAAATTCGTGCAGGCGCAGGTGGCGATGAGGCATCTTTATTTGTAGGAGATCTTGTAAAAGCTTATGCAAGATATGCTGAAAATCGTGGCTATAAACTTGAGATTGTAAGTTCTAGTGAAGGAAGTGTAGGTGGATTTAAAGAAATCATCATGCTTGTTAAAGGAACAGGAGCTTATTCAAGACTTAAATATGAAGGTGGAACGCACCGTGTTCAAAGAGTTCCTCAAACAGAATCCCAAGGACGCGTGCATACTTCTGCTATCACCGTGGCAGTAATGCCAGAAGTTGATGATATAGAAATCGAAATCAATCCAAACGATCTTAAAGTTGATGTTATGCGATCTTCAGGACATGGTGGACAAAGTGTAAATACTACTGATTCAGCTGTTCGTATCACTCATATCCCTACAGGTATAGTTGTAGTCAATCAAGATGGAAAAAGCCAACACAAAAATAAAGAAAGTGCGATGAAAGTCCTAAAAGCAAGGCTTTATGAAATGCAAGAGAGTGAAAGACTGGCAAAAGAAAGTGAAGCAAGAAAATCACAAGTAGGAAGCGGAGATAGAAGTGAACGCATTCGCACTTACAATTTTCCACAAAATCGTATCAGCGATCATAGAATAAATCTTACTTTATATCGCTTAGATGCCATTATGCAAGATGGGCTTTTTGATGAAATCATAGAACCTTTAATCACTCATCATCAAGCCCAAGCTTTACAAGAACAAAATTTATAAGATTTTATATAAATTAATGCTTATGTAGGAATTTATGTGGATTTCCACTAGCACCTACATGTGTAACATTTCCATTTTCTATATCATAAGCTTGACCAAAACCTTTTACAAAGCGTCCTTTTTTAAATTCAAGCTTTACTAGATGAAAATCAAGCATCTTGCGTATAGTTTTAATGCCTCCTTCTCCTCCGGTTTGTTTTTCAAACTCATCATAAATTTGATCAAATCTTTCACCTCTCTCTAAAAAGCTTGCATTTACTCTATAGCGCAATCTTTTGCGAAGTATCACAGAAGCGGCTTTACTCTCATCCTCTAAAAACATTATTTCTATATTGTTTGGATTTACTTTGATGTTGTTAAAATGTTCGCTTACTTCACTTATATAAATATAATTTCCCCATTGTGTGCTTACAAAAGGTGCATACGAGCAAACAACTTCTCCATTTGCATTTAAAGTTGCCAAAGCTACAGAATTAAAACTTAGCATAAATTCATTTAATTCTTTTTCTACGCCACTAAAATTTTGCTCGCTCTTTGCACTCATGCAAAGGGATATTATAGCATCTTTAATCGTGTTTTCATCGGCTTTTTTAGGAAATTCCACTCGTAAATTTTCTTTATCATTGTAAACAAGATCTAAGCCATTAAAATCAACACTTTTTAGAAAAACATCTTGTACTTGCTCAATACCACCAAATTTTTTACAAAGATCGACTAAATTTGATTTATGATGATCATTCATATGAGAAATAATGCTTTCAAAATTCATTTTTATCCTTTCTTGATTTTAAAATAAAATATTAAAAAAAATGGTATCAATTATCAAATTAAAAAGCACTTAAAATATATAAATTATCTATTTTAACAAAAATTTATACTAGATTAAGTTAATAAAGGATAAATTTATTTCTAAATTATTATGATATAAATTATCATTATTTATTTTATTTAAGGAGTAAAATTTGCACCCAAATAAAAAAGCTTTTAAATTATCTTTATTTGCATTATTGCTAATAACTAATTTAAATGCACAAGAATCAAATAAAGCTATCAATCTACAAAAAGTTGTTGTTAGTGCAACAGGTTTTGAACAAGATGCAGACTCAAATTTACGCAATGTAATCAGCATTGAAGGCAAAGATCTGCAAAATAAAGGTTATGTTTCCTTAGAACAAGCCTTAGAAAGAATTTCGGGCATTAGTTTTGTAAATTTTGGACTTGGACGCAATATAGATATGCGTGGACAAGGAAATAAGTCCAATATAGCTGTAAAAGTTATGATCGATGGGCGTGCTATTAATGTTCTTGATAATTCCCATGGTGTAACCCCGCTAAATAGTATCAATTTAGATAATGTAGAACGCATAGAAATCATACCTGGGGGTGGGTCTGTGCTTTATGGAAATGGTACTAGAGGGGGTGTGATTAATATCATTACAAAAAAACAAAAATCAGATGCTTTTGCTATAAATTTAAAAAGCAGTGCTTATGATCATGGTAGATTAGGTGGGAATTTAGGTATCAATGGCGTCAAACAAATAAATGAAAATTTAGCTTTTAGCTTTGATATACAAAGTTTTAACCTTGATGGATATCAAGAAGGTTATAATGAAAAAGGTTATTTTATCAACACAAAAACCTATATTGATATCAATGATAATAGCGATTTAACTTTGGGTTATAATTATTTTAAAAGCAAAAATACTAGCAGTGGTTATCTAACAAAAGCACAAGCTCAAAGCAATCCAACCCAAAAAGGTAAGAGTGATAATATCACACAAATCAATCGCCCTGAAATTTCTTTGGATTATCATTACTATTTTGATGATATATGGGAATTTAACCTAGAAGCTTTTTGGCAAAATCAAAAAATCAATTATCTAAAAGATGAAATTTCTATGAAGGGAACTACAGCTTATCAAAATGGAAGTGGCTTTGAAGACACACTTACAGGGATAAGTTTAAAAAACAAGCTAAATTATGCAAATAATTCTTATTTTATTTTTGGTTATGAATTTGCAAACCATGATGCAAAAAGAAAGAGTTTGGTGTATTATAGCGTTCCAGGTGTCATAAATTATCACAGGATGACAACTTTAATGGATATGGATAAACAAAGCCATTCTATTTTCGCTCTTGATTCTCATGAATTTAATGATATTTTTAGTATTTCAGGTGGAGCAAGATATGAATTTAGCACTTATAATACCAATAGATCTTATAGAAATGAAATGAGTATGAACGGAAAACCGTCATCATCAAATCCTATGATCACAGACCAAACAACCCTTTTTGATACCGATAAAAACACCAATAATTTTGCTTTTGAAATCACTCCAAATTTTAAATACTCAGACACAGGAAAGCTTTATATCAAATACGAAAGAGGTTTTGTCTCTCCAAGTCCAGCACAATTTGTCAACAAGGATAAAAATTCACAAAAGTATTATTCTGCAAATTTAAATCCTGAGATCTTTGATACCTTTGAACTAGGTATTGATGATTTTTGGTGGGATTTTTACGGCTTTAATCTAACTTTATTTTACACCCTAAGCAAAGATGAAATTTCTTATCTTGGAAACCCTCATTCTACTAGTGGATCTTGGTGGAAATATTATAATATAGATCAAACTCGCCGTTTAGGAGTAGAATTAAGCCTGAGTCAAAATTTTTTAGATGATGATTTAATCTTTAGAGAAAGTCTAACTTATCTTGATGCTAAAATTTCTAAAGGTGTTAATGACGGCATGAGAATTCCTTATGTTTCAAAAATCAAAGCCACAGCTGGGCTTGAATACGCTTGGAATAAAAATTTCTCAAATTTTATTGATTTAACCTATTTTTCTAGAGCAAAAGATGGTGGAACTATAGATGAAAATACAGGAAAAATGTCTAAAAATTCTTGGATAAGGGATTATTTTTTAACAGATATTGGCATGAAATATAATTATAAAAAATTACAAATTTTAGCAGGAATTCGCAATCTTTTCGATAAAAGATACTACACCTATCAAGACAGTATAAATGATCAATACCTAGTTGGAAATGGCAGAAACTACTATGTTGAATTTAAATACGCATTCTAAAATTTTAGTGATTATAGGGCTTTTGGTAGCTTATATAATCGCTTCTTTTACAGCACTTTGCTTAGGAGATGAGAATTTAAATCCAAAAGAGCTTTTTTCATATATCTTTAGCCAAGATGAAATTTTAAGACAAATAATCATAGATGGACGCTTACCACGGATTATAATGGCGATTTTAATCGGTATGCTTTTAGCTAGTAGTGGGGCTATCACTCAAAATGTATTTTCAAATCCTATAGCTGATCCTTATATCATAGGTATAGCTTCTGCGGCAACCTTTGGAGCGGTTTTAGCGTATTTGTTAAAATTGAATGATTATTATTATGGAATTTTAGGTTTTGTTTGCTCTGCCTTTTTTGCCCTAGGAGTTTTTAAAATTTCTTCTAAAGCTTCTATAGCAACTTTACTCATTATCGGCATAGCAGCTTCATCTTTTTTAGGGGCTTTCACTTCTTTTTTCACTTATCTTATAGGCGAGGATTCTTTTAAAATAGTCGCTTGGCTTATGGGAAATATAGGCAATGCTTCTTGGTTTCGTGTGGGAATTTTAATCTTGCCTTTAATTTTTTGTTTGTTTTATTTTTACGCTCATAAAAACGAATTAAACATACTTTTAAGCGGAGATGATGAAGCTAGAAATCTAGGGGTAAATGCTCAAAAATTAAAGATAAATTTACTCATTGTCTCATCCTTGGCTGTATCTTTTGCGGTTGCTTTTAGCGGACTTATAGGCTTTGTTGGACTCATCATTCCTCATACTATAAGACTTTTGCTTAAAAATTATAATAATGCCTTAGTTATCCCTTTATGTACAGCATTTGGAGGATTATTTTTACTTATTTGTGATACTTTAGCAAGAACTCTTTTAGCTCCTGTGCAAATTCCGATTGGAATTTTAACTGCATTTTTTGGAGCTCCTATTTTTTTATACTTGGCTTTAAGTGCTAGGAGATTTTTATAATGCTAAAAATACATGATTTAAGCTTTGCTTATCACCAAAAAGATTTACTAAAAAACATTCATTTAAAACTTAAAAATCAGGCTTTTATAGGAATTTTAGGGCCAAATGGCTCAGGTAAAAGCACTCTTTTAAAACTTATACTTAAAAATTTAAGTCCAAATAAAGGAGAGATAAGTCTTTTTAACACAAATATCAAGGATTTTTCTCTTAAAGAATTTGCCAAAATTTGTGGCTTTGTGCCTCAAAAATCAGAATTAAACACCCCTTTAAAAGTCATCGATGTGCTTTTAATGAGCAAATATGCGAATTTAAAACATGCTTTTAGTTCTTATTCTAAAGAAGATATTTTAGAAATTAAAGAATTTGCTAAGGATTTAAGACTTGAAAATTTTCTAGAAAGAAGCATACTTTCTTTAAGCGGAGGTGAATTTCAAAGAATGCTTTTAGCAAGAGCTTTACTTAAAAAGCCAAAAATTCTTTTTTTAGATGAACCCACTTCAGCCCTTGATTTAAACTATGCTATAGAGCTTTTAAGCCTTTGCGAAAAACTAGTTAAAGAAAAAAATATAGCCGTTGTTGCTATCTTGCATGATTTAAATTTAGCTTCTATGTTCTGCGATAAAATCCTTTTTTTAAAAGAAGGGGAGATAAAGTATTTTGGAACGAGTAAAGAGCTTTTTACTCAAGAAATTTTAAAAGAAATTTATGATTTAAACTGCGAGATTATTTATAAAAATTCTAAACCTTATATTTTAGCTTTAAAGGAGAAAAAATGAAAAAAATTTTAATTATTATGAGTTTGTTTTTAATCACACTAAATGCAAAAGAACGCCTTGTAGTGCTTGATCCTGCAAGCATAGAAACCCTTTTTATGCTTAAGGCTGAAGATCAAATCGTAGGCATTGCCACTTTACAACACTCAAATATCTATCCTAAAGATCAAACCTCAAAACTTACAAGCGTAGGCACTTTTTCAAATCCTTCACTTGAAAAAATAGTAGCACTAAAACCAAGTTTGGTGATTTTAAGCTCTTATTCTTTAAATTTAGAAGAAGGACTTAAAAATTTTGGTATCAAAAGTATCAATTTAAAAGCCGAGCGTTTAGAAGATATAACAAAAAATATCACAACCTTAGGCCAAATCACCAAAAAAGAAAAAGAAGCAGAGCTTTTAAAACAAGAATTTGCTCAAAATTTAAAAAAATTAAGCGATAAACCCCTAAATAAAAGTGCGATTTATCTTTATTCTAGCAACCCTTTAATGGTCTTTAATGATAATTCTTTAATAGCTGATATTTTAAGACTTATAGGGATTAAAAATTTAAGTCCGCAAAGTCAAATTTCAAGACCTGTTATATCAGCAGAATATATACTGAAACAAAATCCAGATATACTCATTCTTGGAATGGATGTCAAAAATAATCTTTTAGATACAAATGCTTTATTGAAAAATACCAAAGCAGTTAAAACAGGAAGTATTTATTTTAACAAAGATACACCTATATTATTACGTCTTAGTCCTAAGATAATAGATAGAATTCAAGAATTTAAAACAAAGCTAGAAAATAACAATTTTTAATCACTCAATCTTGCTTTAAAAAATTCGCAAGTTTGACAAAGTTTTTCTATGCGTTTATCTTCTTCAAAAGCTTTTTTCATCATCTTTATACGCGGTGATTTAAAAAGCTTATCAAAGTTATTTTCAAAAACATTTCCCAAGTGAATATCTGCCTTAGTATCCAAACAGCAAGGCACTAAACTTCCATCACTTAAAATCCCAATTTGCTCTTTTAAAGCATGGCATTTTCCTTTTTTATAAAGGGGTTTATCTTTTAAATTTGGCCATTTAAAAAGTTTATTTTGATGAAGCAAAATATGTCTTTGTAAGCGATTTTTACTTAAGTTTGCATCGATCTTAGCTTCAAATTCTTTGACTAAAAACTCATAAATTTTTAAATTTGACTTAGGTGCTTTAAAATTAGCATCTAAATTCCAAAGTCTTAGATTGATAAAAGAAAGGCTTTTTTGCTCTAAATGCTTTTTGCAAAGTTCTAAAATAGGCTTAAAATACTGTTCTAAAGAAATTTTGCTTTGACTTAAAAAAGACATTAAAGAAATATTGATTTGATGGATATTCTCATACCCTAACAATAAAGCTTGATTTTTAGAATTTAGATAAAAGCCACTTGTAGTGATTTCAAGTTTCATAGCTTCATCTTTTGCGATTTTTAGATAATTTCCCAAATTAGGTAAAAGCAAAGGATCGCCCAAAAGATGAAAGGTAAAAAGCTCAGCTTTATTAGAAATTTCATAAGCTAAGTTTTGAAATTTTTCTTCACTCATTACCCCGCGAATTCCTTTTCGAGAAGGACAAAAATCGCATTTTAAACCACAAATATCACTTAATTCTATATATATTTTTTTAAATTTCATTATATTTCCTAGAGTAAACATTTTACCAAAATTTATGAAATTTATTAAAATATGTAACATTTTTATCGATATTTTTATCTTTTTTATTTCTCTTCTTTATTTTTAAATATATTAAACAAAAATCACACTATACTTAAATAAAAATCTAAAATTAAGGAAGGGTTTATGCAAGAGCTTACTCGCACGAAAAAAATTCGCTCTATTATTGCTGCAAGTAGCGGAAATTTAGTAGAGTGGTTTGACTTTTATATCTATGCTTTTACAGCAACTTATTTTGCTCATACTTTTTCAACTTCAGATAATCCTGTTATCCAGCAAATCAATGCCTTTGGAGTTTTTGCAGCAGGATTTTTTATGCGTCCTATAGGTTCTTGGCTTTTTGGTTCTTTGGCTGATAAAGTAGGTCGTAAGAAATCTATGGTTATATCAGTGGTTTTAATGGCTTTGGGCTCTTTTATGATAGCAGCCTTACCAAGCAAAGATACAGTGGGCGATCTTGCTATTATCTTGCTTTTAATAGCAAGACTTATTCAAGGTCTTAGTGTAGGCGGGGAGTATGGCATAGCAGCTACTTATCTTTCAGAACTTGCTACGGAAGGAAAACGCGGTTTTTACTCATCTTTTCAGTATGTAACCCTAATAGGTGGTCAACTTTTGGCCGTTGCAAGCATTAGTATAATGTTTTTATTTTTTAGCATTGATGATATGAAAGATTATGCTTGGAGAATACCTTTTGTAATAGGTGGAATTTTAGCACTAGGCTCGCTTTTTGTAAGAAAAATGATGAATGAAAGTGCTACAAAACTTCACCAGCATGAAGATCGTGGTACTTTAAAGGCATTATGCAAATCTTGGAAACCTTTTTTAATGGTACTTGGGGTTACCTCTGGAGGTTCTTTAGCTTTTTATACTATTACAACTTATACTAAAACTTTTATGGAAAATACAGGTATGGATAAAATGCTTGTTAATAATCTTTTCTTAGGTGCTTTATTTATACTAATGATCATTCAACCTCTTTTTGGATATATAGGAGATAAAATAGGTCACAAACGATCTTTAATTGTATTTTGTATTTTGGCATTGGTAGGAATTTATCCTATTTTTTCACTTATAGCCAATAACGCACAAAATAATCCTTCTTTGACATTTATGTTGGTGGTATTATTGTTTGTTATTTTAAGTTTTTATACTTCAGTTGCTGGGATTTTTAAAGCAAAACTTTTTCCTGAACATGTAAGAGCTTTAGGGACAGGTTTGGGTTATGCTATTTCAAATGCTGTTTTTGGAGGATCTGCTCCTTGGGTTGCTTTACAATTTAAAAATGCAGGTATAGAAAATGGCTTTTTTATATATATAGCTATTTTTACAATCATCATGCTTATAGCTACTTTATGTTTGCCTAAAAAATCAGAGCTTAATTAATTTTAACGCTTTTAAAGAAAGTGCCGAAAGTGCGGTACTTTCTAACTCTTTTAAGGTTTTAAATTCATAATTTTTATTTTCATTGTTTAAAATTTGATGATAAACCTTGATATTAAGTTTATACTTAGTATAGTTGTGCTTAAACTCCCCTACAAAACCCATATCTTTAGAAAGTTTATACTCTCCTTCTTTAAAAAAAGGAAAATTATACATACCCTTATAAAGCTTATCTTGGCTTTTCTGTATCGCAAATTTTTTATTAAATTCAAACAAAAAAAGATTTAAATTTAAACTCTCATAAAGTATTTTTTTAGCTCTTGGATAAAGCTCTGTATGAAATTTGCCTTGACAAAAATCATACAAAGGACAAATCCCACACTTTGCATTTTTACCCACACAAACCAAAGCCCCTATATCAAGCAAAGCTTGGTTGTGATCAAAGGCATGATTTAAATTTAAAAGCTCTTTAGCTCTTTTTTCAAGTTCTTTCATGCTAGGATTTTCTAAAGCAAAAAGACGAGAAAGCACACGGCGTATATTGCCATCAACAAAAGAAACCTTTTGATCGTAGCCAAAACAAGCTATAGCGCCTGCTGTATAAGCTCCTATACCGCTTAATTTTTTTAGATCCTCAACTTCTTTAGGTAATTTAGCCCCAAACTTATCCACGCATTCTAAAGCTGCCTTTTTTAAATTTCTAGCACGAGTGTAATAACCAAGTCCTTGCCAAGCCTTTAAAAGCTCGTCTTCATTAGCATTAGCCAAACTTTCTAAAGTAGGAAATTTTTGCAAAAAGGGGAAATAAAACCTTTCTAAAACTGATTTAACTTGAGTTTGCTGAAGCATAATTTCGCTGATATAAACCCCATAAGCTCTATCAATATGCTTTAAACTTTCATCACAATTTTGACTTTGTAAATTACGCCAAGGCAAAGTTTTGCGTCCATTTTTTTCATACCAAAGAAGTAAATTTTCTTGTAGTTTTTCAAGCTCTTTTTTTTGCATAAATGAGAGTATAACAAAAAATTTTAAAATTTTTTGCTAAAATTAGCTCAAATTAAATTATTAAGGATATCCATGTTAGCTTTTTTTAAAGGTTTAGGTGTAGGTTTTTTATGTTTATTACTTTTTGTTGCAGGAGTAGTTTTTAATGTAGAATTTTTAGGCAAAAAAGACTCTAATCATGATTTATATTTTTCAAGAAATATAGAAGTAAGCAATACGCTAAAACCCGATATTTTATATGCAAATATTAATTTTTGGGCAAATGAAAATTTAAGTTCAAAAATTACATTAGACAATAGTGAAAAAGCCGAAATCACAAATACTTTCAATCAAATTTTAGAACGCTCAAAAAAAGAAAATTTTTGTAGCGGAGGAAGTTTTTCTTTAGAGCCTAATTTTTCCTATAAAGATGGTATACAAACTCCAAAAGGTCAAAGATTTGATGCGAATTTAGAATGTGAATTTAAAGAAAACCAACTTGCAGATTTTAACAAGCTTTTAAATGACATCAATTCTATCATAGCTAAAAATAATTTCATCAGCGTTTCAACACCAGCCATACAAACAAAATTTTCAAAAGATACACTAAACAACAACAAAGAAAATCTCTACAAAGAGCTTTTAAAAACATCATACGAATATGAAAAAACTTACTCTTTAGATCTTAATAAAACTTGTGTATTGAAAAATTTACAAGTAAATACAAATGCCAATATCGCACCTAGAATGTTAAATGCAAAATCTGACAATATAGAACTTTCATCTCCAATTATCAGCGAAAAAGAACAAATTTTAAGCGCGAAAGCTTTATTTATTTGCAAATAACTTAAGGCAAAATAAACTCCTTTTAAGTTTATTTTGCTATACTTTTATCTTCAATTCTTTCAGAAATTTATGCGGGAATAGCTCAGGGGTAGAGCACAACCTTGCCAAGGTTGGGGTCGCGAGTTCGAATCTCGTTTCCCGCTCCATAATCACCCGCCCGGGTGGTGGAATTGGTAGACACAAGGGACTTAAAATCCCTCGGAATTTTTCTTCCGTGCCGGTTCAAGTCCGGCCTCGGGCACCACTTTTTCAACATTATCAGGGCGACATAGCCAAGCGGTAAGGCATGGGCCTGCAAAGCCTTGATCTCCGGTTCGAATCCGGATGTCGCCTCCAAAAGGCAAAACTTTACTTTATCGGGAGATGGCTGAGTGGTCGAAAGCGGCGGTCTTGAAAACCGTTGAGGGTCACACCTCCAGGGGTTCGAATCCCTTTCTCCCGGCCACCAAAACTTTCTAGTTTATCAAGCTTATATCATTCCTAATTTAAAGGATACTACAAATGAAAAATAATACTTCAATCTTACTATTTTCGTTATATCCTAAAAAACTTAAAAAAACTATGGCTAATATAATTAAAAATAAGAAATACAAATGGAAAATTTAGAATTTGTTATCTTAAAACAAAAATATAAAATTTTAAAAATATGTCAAATTTTAAAATATAAGGTAGGCAAATGAAAGAATTTTATATGAATTTAGCTTTAAATGAGGCTTGGAAATATCAGTTTTTAACCTATCCAAATCCGGCTGTAGGCTGTGTAATCTTAGATAAAAATGAAAAAATTTTAGCCATAAAAGCTCATGAAAAAGCTGGATTAGCTCATGCGGAACTTAATGCCATAGCTCATGCTTTTAAAAGCTTAAGACCTGAAATTTCATTGCCCAAAGAAGCAAACGCCTTGCATGAGTTTATTTGCAAAAACCATCAAGGTGTATTTAAAGATAGCATAGCTTTTGTCACACTTGAGCCTTGCTCTCATCAAGGAAAAACGCCTCCTTGTGCAAAACTCTTTAGCGAGCTAGGTTTTAAAAAAATTTTCATCAGCGTTAAAGATGGAAATAAAATCGCAAGTGGTGGGGCTGAATTTTTAAAAAAACAAGGCATAGAGGTTGAATTTGACATACTTAAAGAAGAAGGAAAAAAACTTTTAAAACCTTTTTTAAAATGGCAAAAAGGGCAATTTAAACTTTTTAAATTAGCCCTTTCTATGAATGGCTCGCCTTTTGGCAAAATCGTAAGCAATGAGCTAAGTCGCACTTATGCACATGAAATTAGAGCGGTGATTGATTTGCTTGTAGTCGGTGGAGAAACCATAAGAAAAGATTGCCCTATATTAGATGCTAGGCTTTGCAAAGCAAAAGCGCCTAATCTTTGTATCTTAAGCCGTCAAAATATAGATAATTTTGATAAAAATATCCCTTTATTTAAAGTTCCAAACCGCCAAATTTATACCCAAATTCCAAGTGAAGCTAAATTTTTAATGTATGAGGGTGGAGAAAATTTTCTCAAAACCTTTAAAGATGAAATAGATATGTTTTTGATTTTCCAAAGTTCAAGTTTAAATGATGAAAAAAATGTTACAATACCTTTAAATTTCAAGCCACTTTATAGGAATTTTTTAGGGAGTGATACTTATGGCATTTATGAACTTTAGTGGATTTTTTTATGCGAGAAATGATTTAAGATTATTTAAAATAGAAAAGAAAAATGAATTAAAATCCTTTTTTTACAAAGACTACACCTTATCAAGCTACAAAGATGCTTTAAATTTAAATAATGAAATCTTTTTTTATCAAAGTTTAAAAGAAGGCTTATTTAAGGAAAATGATGAAATTTTAGTTTCAAATTTGGGTAAAAAGATCATACTTTTTAGAAATTTCACTCAAAATTGCGATAATTTTAATGAGGCAAAATTAAAACAAATATTGCTTTTATTTTTTTTGTTATTAGCGAGTGTATTTTTTGCAAGTTTGGCTATGATTAATGAATTTGGAGCCATAGATCTTCTTTTTTTAATGATTTGCTTATTGCTTTTAGTGATGGGAGTAATCAATCTTGGCTTGCTTTTTAAGCAAATTCGCATTCTTAAAAGTTTTTCCAAAGAAGAAATGAAAGAATTTTTAAGTCAAAGAATGAAAAAATACACTAAAGTGTAAAAACACTTTAGCATACTGTTTTTAAATTTGTAGCAAGACCACCTAAAGAAGTTTCTTTATATTTATAATTCATATCTTTTCCTGTTTCATACATGGTTTCTATAACCTCATCAAGGCTTACCATAGGAGTGGATTTGCGTGTCATTGCCATTCTAGCAGCACTTATGGCCTTAATGGCTCCAAAGGCATTTCTTTCTATGCAAGGAATTTGCACAAGTCCTGCAACTGGATCGCAAGTTAGACCTAGATGATGTTCCATTGCCATTTCAGCAGCATTACATGCTTTAAAAGCATTAGCTCCTAAAACTGTTGCCATAGCCGCAGCTGCCATAGAACTAGCACTACCAATTTCTGCTTGACAACCTGCTTCTGCTCCGCTAATACTTGCATTTTTCTTATAAAAAGAACCTATAAGCATTGCTGTTAATAAAAACTCTATAGCCTTTTCATCACTAAAACCTATAGTATGATTTTTAAGATAAAGCATAACAGCAGGGATAACAGCACATGCTCCATTTGTTGGTGCGGTTACGACTTTTGCTCCGCTAGCATTTTCTTCAGCAATCGCAATAGCATATAAAGAAATAAAATCGATAATACCCATAGGATCAGCTGTCATCGCTACTCTTTCTTTAAGTCCTTTAGCTCTACGCTTTAAATGAAGTTTTCCAGGCAAATAATCTTCATTCGGGTGCGTACCATTATAATACACTTCTTGCATCACTTCCCAAATTTCAAGACAATAAGCACAAATTTCCTCTTTAGTGTGAAATTGCAATTCATAACGATAAGAAAGCTCTGCCAAATCCCAATCTCTTTTATCGCAAAGCTCTAAAGCTTCTTTAGCGTTATTAAGCTCTATATCTAGTTTTTTCTTTTTATTTTGGTTAGAATTTTTACCTTTTTTTTCTAATTCCGCAGCTGTTAAAACAAAGCCTCCACCTACAGAATAATAAGTTTCCTCATCAACTAACCCACCTTTACAATCATAAGCTTTAATTTTCATACCATTCTCATGTAAAGGTAAAAAATCTTTAGAAAATATCAAATCTTTTTCATAATTAAAACTAAGTTTTTTCTCGCCACAAAAATCAATTTGAGCATTTTCAATAGCATTTTTATTTACTTCATCTTGTATTGCCGCACTTAAATTTTTAGCTTCTAAGCCATTTAACCCCCAAATCACAGCCTTATCACTCAAGTGTCCTTTGCCTGTTAACGACAAAGAACCATAAAGAGTAACCTCAACTCTATCAATTTCATCAAGCTTTTTAGCAACTTTTTTACAAAATAAATTTCCAGCAAGCATAGGCCCTAAAGTATGAGAAGAAGAAGGGCCAACACCTATTTTAAAAATGCTTAAATTACTCATTTTTTATCCTTAATTTATAAAAGATCATGAATTGCAGCAGAAATTGCAACTATCCCCATTACCAAAACAAAAAGATCTAAAAATTTATTACGAAACCTTGCCAAAATATCAAAACGATAAATACAATAAAGCGGCATTAAGAAAAGCAAAATAGCCAAAACAGGACCACCAATAGCCTCGATAATTCCTATAACACTTGGATTTTTATACGCAACAAGCCACGCGATAGCAAAGGTAATGATCGCTGTTAAAGTTTGAGCGAATTTACCTTGAATTCTACCATTACTTGCTTTATATAAAATACCATTTAAGCCTTCTTGAGAACCAAGATAATGCCCTAAGAAACTTTTGCTAATAGCCACAAGTGCAACAATAGGTCCAACATAAGCTAGCAAAGAAACTTCAGGAAATTTATTTGCTATAAAAGTAAGAATATTGATATTTTGATCTTTTGCTGATGCAAAATCTTCTGGTGTAAAGGTTAAAGCACAAGAAAAAACAAAAAACATTACAACAAAAACCATAAGAATAATTGCCAAAGAAATAATTTTTCTAGCGCGAGGTTCAGCATAACCACCATATTCTTTTTTACAATAACAAGCAAGTGAAGAAATGATAGGAGAGTGATTAAAACTAAATACCATCACAGGAATAACAAGCCATAAAGTAACCCAAAAATTACTTGTTGAAATTACGGAAAAATCAACATTTGCAAATAACGATAAATTCCATTGTGGAATTAAAAGCAATGAAAAAATAAATAAAAATATAATAAAAGGAAAAACAAGAAAACTCATTGCTTTTGTTACAACATTTTCACCAAGAATAGAAATCAAAACCAAAACTCCAACAATCAAAAAACTCACCCACCAACGAGCAGCATGAGTAAGATCTGCATTGAAATTGAACTGATTGATTAAGAACTCAAGCAAAGTTGTTGTAAGATTAGCACTATAAACCAATAAAATAGGCAAAATAGCAAAAAAATACAAAAGTGTAATTAAAAATCCACCGCCCTTGCCAAAATAACTTTCTGCAACAAAAGTAATATCATCTTTTGGATTAGAACTTGAAAGCACAAAGCGACATAAATTTCTATGAGCTAAGTAAGTCATAGGAAAAGCTAAAACAAGTATAACTAACAAAGGTATCAATCCACCAAGCCCAGCACTAATAGGCAACAAAAGTACGCCGGCTCCAATAGCTGTTCCAAAAAGAGATAAAACCCACCTTGTATCGTGACTAGTCCATTTAGGAGTATTCATTATTCTTCCTTAAATTTAAGATTACATCTCTTTTATTTTAGCAAAATATTTATAAATAATTATTTTTTAAAAAAATATTTTAAATCTTATGTAACATTTTGTAAATTTAATTTTATAAAAAAACAATCACTTGTATCAATACAGTATTATTTTAAAACTAAATATATTTTGAGTTTTGCAATCAAAAAATAAAAATTTGGAAGACTATGCTTCCAAATTTTTGCATCAAATTTTCTAAGGGAGTTAAATTTTCAAAAATTAATCTAATTTTTGACCTAGGATATTTCCTTGCATATCTGTATAAACTTCCATATTGTTATTAAACTTAAATTTATAACCATTAATTTCTTTGTCTACTTCAAGAATTTGAGCATTTGGTTGAGTTGCACTCACTTTTTTCATAACATTAGGTAAGATAGTATGTGGCAAAGCCTTATATTTTCCATCAACTTCTTTCCACTCTCCATTGATCATAAAATCAATTTCAGTTCCATCATTTAAAATCACATCATAAGAATCTATATCTTTTTTCACTAAACCAATTTGAGCGGTTTTAAAATTTTTAGAAATAAATTCTTTGGCATTATTTGGAAGTTCGCTAGCAGGAACAACCATATCTTTAGCTAAAAGCACCGTAGTACCCAACAAAGCAAGTAAAGTTAGTTTTGCTTTCATAATTTCTCCTTTTTTTCTTGGTTGGCGAAAGTTTAACTCAAAACTGTGAAGTGAATGTGAAACTTAAAAAATAATTTTCAAGCTTTCATTCTCAACACTTATACCTTAACTTTTTATAAATTTTATTTCTTTTCCATCTTCAAATTTTAAAATATCTTTATCTTTTAGATTAATATCATAAGTTAAAATATGCAAAACAATATCATAAATACAAAAGAAAAGTTCTTTTTCTTCTATGTTTAAATCACAAACTTCAAGTTCTAATTTATCAAAATTTCTAAGCCCATAAGTATAAGCATTAACTCCATTTTCACTAGGATAAACACTAACATATATCCAATTATATACCGGCAAGCGATTATCATCTAACATTTTTGCATTTTCTATATAAAAACTGGGCTCTAAAACAACTGCACCTGTATAAAAACCTAAAGCATGTTTATTATCCAAACATAAAGCTGCAATTTTTGTAAACATTTTAGCTTGTTCTAATTTGCTTTGATCTTGACTTAGCACCGCTATAAGAAGATGAGCTTTATGTTTTTTAGTTTGCTCTAAGGCATCTTTCCACATAAAATTAAAATTTGCATAGTATTCTGCTTCGTGATTAGGTATAGGATTTTTAATCAAATTTAGAGTAACCAACATATTTTCATATGAAAAAATCACACCCTCTTTGGTAAAATTTTCATCAGCTATTTTTATATTAAATTTATCTTCTAAAATGCTTTTTAACTCCGAAAAATTAAAATCAACTTCATCAAGAAGAACAAAAGAGGTAAAATTGTGATTTAAATCTATAGTCATGTTAAACCCTATTAAATTTTTATAAATTATAACCTAATAAAAATAAATACTATAAACAAGAATTTCTTAAAAATTATGATAATTGATATTAATTATAAATTTATTTTTTATACAGTATAATCTTTTAAAATTTATAAGTATATTTTTGGAGAAAAATATGGAATTTTTAAAAGATTACATCGATTTAATTATCTTTTTAATTCTAGGAATTATGGCATTTATAGCTTTTTGGTGTGTTGTAGAAAGAATGCTATTTTTTAGAAAAATTAACTTTAAAAATTATGAGAATCAAGAGCAATTTGATGATGCGATTAGTGAAAATTTAACCACTATATATATCATCTATTCCAATGCCCCTTATATAGGACTTTTAGGCACTGTAATAGGCATCATGGTTACATTTTACGAAATGGGCTTGGCGGGCAATATAGATGTCAAATCTATAATCGTGGGACTTTCTTTAGCTCTTAAAGCTACAGCCTTAGGACTTTTGGTTGCTATTCCTGCTTTAATGGCTTATAATGCCTTACTTAGAAGAGTTTCTCTCTTAAGCAATGCTTATAAGGCAAATAAAAATGCTTAAACTACCAAAAAATGAAGGTTTAAATATAGTCCCATTTATAGACATTATGCTTGTTTTGCTTGCTATAGTGCTTAGTATTTCAACCTTTATTGCACATGGAAAAATTCAAATCTCACTTCCTTCAAGTGAAAATGCTACCAATATAAGCAATAATGAAAAAAAACTTCTTATAATCATAGACGAAAAAAATACTTTTTATTTAAATGATAAATTAGCTGATTTAAATGAAGTTCAAAATGCTATTTTTTCACTTGATAAAAAAACCATAGTAGAACTAAAAAGCGATAAAAATGCTAAATTTGAAAGCTTTGTAAAAATTATAGATTTTTTAAAAGCCAAAGAACATGAAAATTTTCAGATTCTTACTGAGAAAAACAAATGAAAACTTTATTTTTAAATCATAAATACCAAGCTTCTTATATAACTTTTATAGTCTTTATACCTTTACTTTTTGTCATTTTTCACTCGAATGACTTTTTTAAAATGGAAATTAAAAATGAAGATTCTTTTTCTTTAGCAATAAAACAATTTACCCAAACTAATCCAACAAATGAGACTAAACCAACAGAATCCATTATAGAACCTATCAAACCAAAACCTCAGCCAAAAGTTATTAAAAAACTCCTGAAAAAATGCAAAAAAAGATAAAAAAAACACCTCCACACCCAATACCAAATAAAACCCCAATAGCACCAACTCAAGAAGTTAAAACTTTTGCAAAAACAACTGATACAAATGTCAAACCTAAGATCACTCAATTAACACAACTTTAGCAGATTTAAAAATCATCGAAAGCTCAGGATATGATTTATTAGATAAAAGTGCTTTAGAAAGCATAAGAAAAGCTTCTTTAAATTTTCCACACTATAATGGAGATTTAAGAATTACACTACCTATTATATATGATTTTAAAACCCTAAGAGGATAAAATTATAATTTGCTACACTCTCTTATCTACAATTTGTGCTTCTTGATTTTCAATTTTATTTTGAAAATCTTTACTTAAATTCTGACTTAATTCTTGCAAAGATTTTTGCTTCAGTTTTTCAAATTCTTCAGGATTGCTAGCCTCAAGCTTTGCCTGCTCATCAGCACTTAAAGCACTTAAACCTTTTTCTTGAGCTTTTTGAAGCAAATCTTCGTCTTCTTTTTCTTTGATATTATTTTCCTTATCATCTTTTTTATTGATTTTTTGCGGATCTATGGTTTTCATAGCATTAGCTCCACCACCTGATGCTTCTTTAATGTCGCTTAAAATTTCTCTCATGCTAGGTTCTTTAACATCACTATCATCAACTTTACCATCTTTATTTACATCTTTATCAATAAAAAAATTTAATTTTTCTTCTATATTTGCATCATCAGATATTTTTTCATCGCTTGTTTTAAAGCCTAAATTTTGCATACTTTGTTGAAGGGTACTTGTATTAAAATTTAATTTTACACTTTGTTGTTTATTATTTAAATTTGAATTTAAAGAACCAAAATTATCTTTTACACTTTCAAACCAATTTGAAACAAATTGATTTGCTTTGCCATTAAGCCTTATACTACCATCATTTCTAGCAACATAATTCGTATAAGAACCGAAATTTTTTTGTAAACTACTATAATTTTCATCGCTTAAATTTAAAGCTATAAGTTCACCTTGCTTATTTTCAAAAACAACCTTAACACCATCGCTATTTAAACTCGAAAGATCTTGCACGGGAATTTTATCTTGATCTTCTTTTTTTAATACGCTAAGCTCTTTTTTATCAACATTATTAGTTAAAAAATGGGTTAAACTAGTAGAAGTATCGATTTTCATTATTTATCCTTTTTTACATTTTGCAAATAAACCTAAACGACATATTTTTCTCTCATGTGAATTTTTTAAAGAATTACACTTTTTAAGTTCCTGCTCGTAGTTAGCACAAGAATTTGCAAAAGCAAAAGAACTCAAAATGCTTAAAACCAAAATTATTTTTAACACTTTCCAATCCTTATTTTAAAGATTTTTTAGTTAAAATTATATCTTTTATAATCGACAAAATCTTAAAAAATTTTATAATCTCAGAAAGGAATCAATGAAAGCATTAGCTCTTTTTAGCGGTGGGCTTGATAGTATGCTTGCAATGAAACTCATCACTGCACAAGGCATAGAAGTTAAAGCTCTGAATATCAACATAGGTTTTGGAAGCACAAGCGATAAAAGTAAAATCATGAAAAAGCGTGCAGCGATGGTAGGTGCAGATTTTGAAATGATAGATGTAAGAAATTCCTATCTTCAAGAAGTGCTTTTTAATCCACAATATGGCTATGGCAAACATTTTAATCCTTGTATAGATTGTCATGCTTTTATGTTTAAAACTGCTCTTGCTATGTTAAAAGAAGAAAATGCAAGTTTTATCATCACAGGAGAAGTTTTAGGACAACGCCCTATGAGTCAAAGAAGTGATGCGATGGCAAAGGTTAAAAAACTTGCTCTTGATGAAGAAGATTTAATCTTGCGTCCTATGTGTGCAAAAAACCTACCTCTAACCAAACCTGAAAGAGAAGGTTGGGTAGATAGAGAAAAACTCGAAGGTATTAGCGGAAGAAGTCGTAAAAGACAACTTGAACTTGCAGCTAAATTTGGATTAGAAGACTTTGAAAGCCCAGGTGGAGGTTGTTTGCTAACTCTTGATAGTTTTGCTAAAAAAATTCGAGATTTCATAGAATTTGACAAAGATATGCAGGTTAATGACGCACAACTTTTAAAATATGGTCGTCATTTAAGATTACCCAATGGAGCTAAAATGATCATAGGTAGAAATGAACTTGAAAATACTCTTTTAAAAGGTTTAAAAACTCCTAAATATGAAGTAATAGAACTTGGAGATTTAATCGGAGCTTACTCTTTGGTAGATGAAAAAATTTCAGAAAAAGACTTAGAACTTGCCTTAAAAATAGCCCTTACCTATACTAAACACGAAGTAGGAAAAAGCTATGAACTTAAATTTAAAAATCAAGCTTATACAAGTATAGCTTTTGAAAATAAGGCTGATATTAATCAATTTTTTATTAGTTAAAGTATAAAGTATTTAGCAAAACAAGCGATATAGTATTTGAATCTTTTCAAAATATTGCAATCAAGCCCATGAAAATGGGCTTTTTTTATTTTAATCCATAAGCATTTTTTAAATTGTTTAAATTCGCACTCGCATTCAAAAGCAAACAATCAGCCAAAACTAAACGCACCATAGCACTAGCTACAACACTTCCTCTAACACCTACACAAGGATCATGCCTACCTTTGAGTTCAAATTCCAAATTATTGCCAAATTTATCTATACTTTCTTGCTTGGCAAAAATAGAAGGAGTAGGTTTAAAATAAGTTTTTAAAATAAGATTTTCTCCATTTGAAATTCCTCCTAAAATTCCTCCACTATGATTGCTTAAAAACTTGCCATCTTTTAAAGCATCATTATTATACGATCCGCGCATTTTGCTTGCATTAATACCTTCGCCTATTTCAACTGCTTTAACAGCATTAATTCCCATTAAAGCATGAGCTAATTTAGAGTCTAACTTATCATAAAGAACTTCTCCAAGTCCCACAAGCATACCACTAACTTTTGTAAAAACAGCAGCGCCTACACTATCTTTTGAATTTCTAGCATTTAAAATTTCATTTTTAAAGTCACTTTCTAGTTTTGGATCAAGGCAAAAAATTTCACTTTTCTTAGCAAATTCAAAATCAAATTCTTCTTCTTTCAAATTTGATACAAAAGTTCCTATTCCAAAAACACCACTTTGAACACAAATGCCAAATTCACACAAAAGCATCGCTGCAACTGCACCACCAGCCACTCTAGCAACACTTTCCCTAGCGCTTGATCTACCCCCACCCCTATGATCTCTTATGCCATATTTATAAAAATAAGTAAAATCCGCATGAGCAGGACGAAATAGATCTTTTAAATTATCATAATCCTTAGAATGAGCATTTTCATTAAAAACTACTATAGCTATGGGATGACCCGTTGTATATCCTTCAAAAACCCCGCTTAAAACCTGAGCTTTATCGCTTTCTTTTCTTGGTGTTGCAAATTTACTTCCGCCTTTGCGTTTATCAAGCTCATTTTGCAAAAATTCTTCATCAAATTTAACCCCAGCAGGCATTCCATCAATAATACATCCAACAGCCACACCATGAGACTCACCAAAACTTGTAAATTTCAATCTCGTACCAAAGGTATTCACTATAAAGCTCCTAATTTCTCAAGTGCAATTTTTGCTGCCATTTGCTGTGCTTCTTTTTTGCTTCCCGCAATAGCTCTTGCAAGTTCTTTACCATCAAGCATTAAAGCGATTTCAAATTGCTTTAAATGATCAGGACCAAAAGCACGCACTGTTTCATACTGCGGAGTTTGTCCGATTTTTCCCTGTGTAATCTCTTGTAATTTTGTTTTATAATCTTTTATAAGAATTTTTGCATCAATTTGAGGGAAATTTTTTTCTATAAGCCTTAAAGCAATAGTTTTTGCAAACTCGAACCCAGCTTCTAAATGTATAGCACCTATAATGGCTTCTAACGTATCTGAAAGTATAGAAGGCTTTTCTTTTCCTCCATTGTTTTCCTCAGCAACACTCATAAGAATAAAATCGCCCAAATTTAAACTATTTGCAATTTTTGCAAAAGACTTTTCATTCACTAAAGCTGCTCTAAGCTTAGATAAATCTCCTTCGGCATCTTTGGCGAATTTATGAAAAAGGTATTCACCTACAACTAAATCAAGCACGGCATCACCTAAAAATTCCAAGCGTTCGTTGTTGTAAGATTTTTTAAAACTTTTATGGGTTAAAGCATGTATAAGAAGATTTTTATCTTTAAATTCATAAGTTAAACTCTGCTCTAGCTTTTCAATGTTTTTCATCATTTTCCCTTGCAATTTTCAAAGCAGCTTCACGCGCCAATGTATCACACCTTTCATTTTCCAAATGTCCATTATGTGCTTTTACCCAAAAAGCCTTAATCTTATGAGATTTTGCCACTTTAATATATTCCTTCCATAAATCTATATTTTTTTTACCTTTAAAATCCTTTTTTATCCATCCTTCTAGCCATTCATTAATACTTTGAACCATTAGGTTAGAATCTGTAAAAAGCGAAATTTCACAAGGCTCTTTTAAAGCCTTCAAAGATTCAATAATTGCCATTAGCTCCATTCTATTGTTAGTGGTATTAGCCTCAGCTCCAAAACCTTCCTTTTGATACTCCTTATAACGCAAAATATAAGCCCATCCGCCAAAACCTGGATTATTAAGACATGAGCCATCTGTATAAATTTCAATGTGTTTCATTGTTTTTCACTTCATAAATAATTTTACAAGTATTAAACTCATAACAAACAGGACAGTGATAAAAAAACAAAGGCATTACATTTTTACACTCAGAACAACGATATGAAAATTCTAACCCCGCATTAAAAGAATTATCTTTTAAAATTTTTAACATTTTAAAGTTAGAATTTTTAAAAACAAACTGGTGCGTATCATCATGCTTTGAAATTTTACCCAAAGCATAAAAGAATTCTAAAAAATCTTGATTTTCTAAATTAAACGCTTCATTTTCTCTATAAAGCAAATCACAAATATCAAAAAAATTTTGCCCTAAAAACATATGATATTTTTCAAAAACTAAACGCCCCAACATAGGATTATCTTCTATTTTAAATTCTAAAAGTTTTTTCTTTTTTTCTTCATCAGTAATATTAAAAGTACAAAGTTCTAAAGCTTTGATAAAATCACTCTCTTTTTGTACATCTTCATTAAGCTCAAAAAGACATTCTAAAAGTTCTAAATTTTCTTTATAAGAACGAAGTTTTAAATAAACAATTTTTAAAAGTTTTAAGGCTTGTATATTTCTTGGACGCAGTTTTAAAGCTTGTAATAAAACTTCTTTTGCACGCTCTAAAAATCCTGCTTTAAAATAAACTTTTGCTAAAGAAAGGAAAATAAATTCTCTTTCTTGTTTATCTTTACATTTTTCAAGAGCAATCAAATAAATTTGAGTTGCTTTTTCAAATTCCCCGCTTTTAGTAAAAATTTCAGCCAAAAAACTTAAATTTCCAAAACTCAAGCTACTATTTCTTAATAACTCTTTATGAGCGTTATCCATTTCAAATTTTTTTATAAATTTTTCAAGCTTTTGTTCTTCATCTTTGCTAGCAAATATTTTCCAAATATAATTTGCAACAGCTACAACAAATACTAAAATGGTTAAAATTATAAGCCCTACTAAAGGGTCTCTGTATTCTACAAAGAAAAAATCCATAGTCTCGCTCTAAAAATTTTATGCCAAATTATAGCCAAATCTTTGTATAATTTTAACAAGGTTTGTAAAATGATAACTAAAGAAAGTATAGAAAATTTATCCCAAAGACTTAATATTGTTGATATTATAGAAAATTATATTGAAGTAAAAAAACAAGGCTCTAGTTTTGTATGTATCTGTCCTTTTCATGCAGATAAAAACCCGTCTATGCATATCAATCCTATCAAAGGTTTTTATCATTGTTTTGCCTGCAAGGCTGGTGGAGATGCTTTTAAATTTGTAATGGATTATGAAAAATTAAGTTTTGCTGATGCAGTTGAAAAAGTTGCAAGCCTTAGTAATTTTACTTTGAGTTATACAAAAGAAAAACAAGAAAATAAAAAAGAGCTAAAGTCTATACTACCAAGCTTAAATGCGTATTTTAAAGATAATCTCAAACACCACAAAGAAGTTTTAACCTATCTTTACCAGAGAGCTTTAAATGACAAAGATATAGCCAAATTCGAATTAGGTTTTGCAGGAGCAAGTGAAGATAGTATAAGATTATTGCAAAATCAAAAAATTCCTTTAGAAGATGCTATGAGTGTTGGAGCTTTAAAAAAAGATGAAAATAATGAATTTTACGCAAGTTTTATATGGCGTATCACCTTTCCAATCTACGATCATAAAGACTTATTGGTAGGGTTTGGAGGGCGCACTTTAAATCCCAATGTACCGGCAAAGTATGTAAATTCACCCCAAAATATACTTTTTGATAAAAGTAGAATTTTTTATGCTTTTAACATCGCTAAAGAAAATATAGCCAAAAAAAAAGAAATAATAGTATGTGAAGGCTACATGGATGCAATAGCTTTTCACAAAGCAGGGTTTAACAATGCTGTAGCAGTTCTTGGAACAGCATTAACCGAACATCATCTACCCTTAATCCGCCGTTATGATGCAAAAGTGATTTTATGTTTTGACAATGATGAAGCAGGATTAAAAGCTGCGACACGATCTGCATTTTTATTAAGCACAAACAAAATAGACGGTAAAGTGGCAATTTTGCAAGGCGGAAAAGATCCTGCTGAGCTCGTAGCAAAAAATGAAAGCACAAAACTCCATAATATACTCGATGAAGGAATAGAGCTTGGTGAATTTTATATCAGACGCTTAATATCCACTCATTCCATAATTTCTGCTCTTGATAAACAAAAAGCTTTAGAAACTATACAAAAATTCACCTTTAATCTTGAACCTTTAGTGGCAAATTCTTACACTAGTCTAGTTTCAAATTTATTAAAAGTGGATGAAAAATTTATTGTCTTATCACAAAATTCAAAAAAAACCATACAAACCCCTTTAATTTCTCAAAATAAATACAATTTTCCTAAAGAAAAAATTCACATTGCAGAATTAGAACTTATAGCCTTTTTAAAACAGCATCCAGATATATGTAACGATTTTAAGCAAATTAGTGATAGTGTTTGTTTTAAACATAAGATTTTATTGGATAAAATTTTAGAAAAAAAAGGTTATGAAGATAGTGATATTAGAGAATTTGAAAGTAAAAATATTCGAAAAAATTTAAACTATAGCGAATTCTTGTTAGGTATTTGCAAGGTTAATTTAGCTTTTTTAAACAATGTAAAAATTAAAAATTCTACACTCGCATTAAAAAAACAACTTTTTACGCTTATTGATAAAAATTTAAATCTTTTAATTAAAAATTTAAATACCGAAGAATTAAATAATTTTTTAAAAGAATATTTAAGCTTCTTAAAATATGAAAAAAACGAAGAAATTCTGCAACAATCATTTAGAAACTTAAATGGAATTTTTGGTAACAAAAACTTTACAGCTTATGATTTAGGATTTAGCATACAAAATAATGACGAACCTTTTTAATTTATTTAAATTTCAAGCCTTAATTTACCTTTTTTTAAACACAATCACGCTAAAGTATATAAAAATTTTTAAGGATAAATTATGATGCCTTTTAGTGATGAAGAGCTTATAAATCCTGTTAAAGCAAGTTTAGAAAAGAGCTTGCCTATGCTTGAACGTGATGGCGGAGGGCTTGAATTTTTAGGAATTAAAAATGGGATCGTTTATGTCCATTTAATAGGAGCTTGTAAAGGCTGTGCATCGAGTGGAACAACGCTAAAATACGGTCTTGAAAGGCAACTTAAGATTGATATTCATCCGGAAATCACTATAATCAATTTAAACGGCGGAGCAGACGAATTTGCAAAATTATAAAAAACTTGGAATTGAACATTTTTACAAGAAAGATTTTAAAACTGCAAAAATGTATTTTTCTATGGCTTATGAAAAACGCAAAAATAAACGCTTGCTAAATTTTATCTGCCTTTGTGATCTTGCTTTAAAATCTCCTAAAGAAGCTTCTTTACTTTTTGATTTTTATATAGAACATTACAAAATCTCTAGCATTGATAAAGACTTAGAAGAAATTTTAAGTACAATTGAATTTAAAAAACAAGAAAACAAACAGGAAAACAAACAGGAAAACGAATTTGAAGATGGGCATGCGTTAAATTATCAAGATTTTTTAAAAAGCGAAGAAGAACTTGGCTTTCAAAAAAGTTTTGAAAATATCATTAACAGCACTAAATTAGTTATTGATAATCGTGATGATTTTTTAGATTTTTTGGAAAAATTACTTGATAATGGCTATAAAGATATGACTTTAAATTACATAGAAAATGTTATGCCTCATTTTTGGGCAAATAATAGATTTATCAAACTCCAAGAAAAACTCATGGGATTTAAAAGTGAAATTAAAACTTGAAAATTCATTCATTACAGATAACACCTTAGAGTGTGAAAAAGAATGCTTTTTTTTGCAAACCACACAAAATGCTAAATTTCACGCTCAAGCCTTAGAAAAAGGTGCAAAAATCATTGATGTAAATGAGTGTAAAAAACTTTTAAAAATCGATGAAAAGATTCAAATCATAGGAATCACAGGAACCAATGGCAAAACCACAACCGCAGCAGCGATTTATTCTATCTTATTGGATTTAGGTTATAAGTGTGGGCTTTGTGGGACAAGAGGAGCTTTTATCAACGATGAACAAATCGATGAAAAATCCTTAACCACCTCCCTTATTCTTAAAACCTTAGAATACCTACAAATAGCCACTCAAAAAAAATGTGATTTTTTCATCATGGAAGTAAGCTCACACGCGCTCGTTCAAAACCGCATCGAAGGCTTAAATTTTGCTGCTAAAATTTTTACCAATATCACTCAAGATCATTTAGATTTTCACGGTACTTTTGAAAATTATAAAGAAGCAAAAGAACTTTTTTTTACCGATGAGAGTTTAAAATTTATCAACAAAGATGCTTTGGCTATTAAATTTAATGTGCGTAATGCTTTTACTTATGGCATAGAAAATCCTGCTTTATATCAAATCAAAGCTTATTCTTTAGAAGAAGGCATTAGTGCTATTGTAACAAATAAAAATCAAACTTTTCACATAGACTCGCCCTTGCTAGGACTTTTTAATCTTTACAATCTTCTAGTTGCTAGTGCTTGTGTGAATGAACTCGTAAAGCCTGATTTAAAAGACTTGGAAAAAGCTATCAGTGGATTTGGCGGGGTTTGTGGCAGGGTAGAACAAGTAGCAAAAGGTGTGATTGTAGATTTTGCTCATACGCCCGATGGCATTGAAAAAGTGCTTGACACTCTTAAAAATAAAAAACTCATCGTTGTTTTTGGAGCAGGTGGAGATAGAGATAAAACCAAACGCCCTTTAATGGGAAAAATCGTCGAACATTTTGCAAAAATTGCTATCATTACAAGTGACAATCCACGCAGCGAAGAACCAAAAACCATCATGGAAGAAATTTTATCAGGCTTTACTAAAAAAGAAAAAGTTTTAATGATAGAAGATAGAAAAGAAGCTATAAAAAGAGCTTTAGAACTAAAAGAAAATGACGATTTAGTCGTTATTTTAGGCAAAGGTGATGAAACTACTCAAGAAATTAAAGGGATAAAATATCCTTTTAGTGATAAAGTAGTTGTTAATGAAATTTTAAAAAATCAAGGATAATCAATGTTTGAAAATATGGATTTTTCTAAAATGGGAGAACTTTTAAATCAAGTTCAAGAAAAAGCAAAAAATATAGAACTAGAACTTGCAAATCGTGAATTTAGTGCCAAAAGTGGAGCAGGACTTGTTAAAATAAGTGCCAATGGAAAGGGTGAAATTATCGATGTTAGCATTGATGATTCTTTACTTGAAGATAAAGAATCCTTGCAAATTTTACTTATTTCTGCAATTAATGATGTTTTGGCTATGGTTGCACAAAATCGTTCAAGTATGGCGAATGATGTTTTAGGCGGTTTTGGAGGTATGAAATTATGAAAAAAATTTTAATTATTTGCATGCTTTTTACTTTGTCTTTTGGTATAGAAAGACCTAAATTTGAAGATTTTTTAGCAGGTTATGAAAGAAATAAGGCAAGCATGCTCAACTATGAAGGAATGCCAGCTTTTGCACTCAGTGAAAATTTACTTGCTGTGTTAAAACAGCCTAATGCTAAGCTTAACAAATATGTAAAATACGATCCATTTTTAAATTTATATCTTGTAAGAACTGACTTTAGCCTAATCCCTACTCCTATGGGTGATGAAGAAAAACTTACTCGTAATGATTGGGTTGGAATTTGGGATCCTAATAAACCTTATATAGGGCATATTAAGTATTTAGCTCAAAATATTGATGAAAAAGATCAACTTGATTTTAATTCTAAAATAGGACTTTTAGGGACTCCATGCTGTGAAATGATGGGGATTGCTTTAAATAATAGCTCTTTTATAGGCAATCGCTATTTAAAACATTTTATGAAATATAACGATGTTTATTGGGGGGATATTGGCGTTGATTTTGTTGTTCGAGAAAATAAAATTTATGTTAACAATGTAAGAAAAAATCCACAATTTTTAATCAACGATCAAGTTATAAGTGTTGATGGCTTGCCCGCCAATGATTTAAGAAAACTCAATGAAAAAATTCTTTTTGCAGATCGCGGAAGCACTCTTTATTTTCAAGTGTTGCGTGATAATATGGATTTAAATATTTCTACTGAAGTTTTTGCAAAAGATTTGAGCAAATTTAACCTTCCTGATTCTAAACCAAAACCAAAAATTACAAATTTCACAAGCAATCTTGGTTTAACGGTTAATACTAGTCTTGTTGTAACCAAAATAGATCCAAAATCAAAAGCATCAAATGCAGGATTTATGGTAGGAGATAAAATTTTACGCGTTAATAATATTATTTTAAATAATTTTAAAGAATTACAAAATATTTTAAGTGCTGGTAATGACTTTAGCATCTTAATTGAACGCAAAAGTACTAAATTACCTTTATCAAATTTCAACAATGAACTAGGCGGAAATGCCAACTCAGGTGGCGATGGTAAATTTCAATTTTTCATAAGGCTTACTAAGTGAATTTAAAAGAACTTTTTATCCATCACTTAGAAAAAAATCTACCTAAAGTTGAAAGCTTTCATCCTTTTTTTAATGAAGCTTTAGCACTTATGTTAAAAGCGGGGGGAAAGCATTTTCGCGCACAATTGCTTTTAAGCGTAGTACAAAGCAATAAACCTGAACTTTTAAATCAAGCTTTAGATGTGGCTTTAGCTTTAGAGTTTATCCATACTTATTCACTCATACACGATGATTTACCCGCTATGGATAATGCAGACTTTAGACGAGGAATTCCAACCTTACACAAAAGCTACGATGAAACTACAGCCATCTTAGTGGGTGATGCTTTAAATACTGAAGCTTTTTTAGTTCTAAGTCATGCTCATTTAAAAGATGAAATCAAAATCAAACTCATCAAAACCCTTGCCTTTAATGCAGGACTTAATGGAATGGTCATAGGACAAGCTATTGATTGTTTTTTTGAAGACAAAAGACTGAGTTTAAATGAACTTGAGTTTTTACACACACATAAAACCGCAAGATTAATCGCTGCAGCTTTAAAAATGGGTTGTGAAATTTGCGAACTTAACAACGAAGAAAGCAATCAAATTTACAAACTTGGTTTAAAACTAGGACTGATTTTTCAAATCAATGATGATATTATCGATGTAACCACAAGTCAAGAACAAAGCGGAAAGCCTACTAACAACGATATTCATAAAAATTCTTTTGTCAATTTACTTGGACTTGAACAAGCCATAAAAACAAAAGAAAATCTTCTTAGTGAATGCGAACAAGACTTAGAAAAACTTAATGAAAAACTCGCACAAATGATACAAAATTTAATAATTCAATACTTATAAAGGCAAAAAATGGACATTCAAATTTTACAAGAACAGGCAAATACTCTAAGATTTTTAAGTGCTGATATGGTGCAAAAAGCAAACTCAGGACACCCAGGTGCACCTTTGGGTTTAGCAGATATTTTAAGTGTTTTAAGTTATCATTTAAAACACAATCCTAAAAATCCCACTTGGCTAAACCGCGATAGACTTGTATTTTCAGGCGGACATGCAAGTGCTTTGCTTTATAGTTTTTTACATTTAAGCGGCTATGACTTAAGCTTAGAAGATCTTAAAAATTTCCGCCAACTTCATTCTAAAACCCCTGGACACCCTGAAATTTCAACTCTTGGAGTAGAAATCGCTACAGGGGTTTTAGAATGAAGTTGGCGGAAATTTTTAAGATCTTCTAAGCTTAAGACAT